>Ga0210086_1000006_pt1 | contig 214682 bp, 189 predicted proteins | sample China_Galinas_PW_3_FD_184867 | JGI IMG/M metagenome (GOLD analysis project Ga0210086, IMG submission 184867) | Wetland microbial communities from San Francisco Bay, California, USA, that impact long-term carbon sequestration - China_Galinas_PWB_D2... | ecosystem: Environmental > Aquatic >...
AGCGAGAAATAACGGATAAGTTGCCGGAATTTACGCTCAGAAATTTTTGAACGATAGTAATACTTGTTTTTATTAACCATTGCAGAAGCTTAGCATGTGTTGACCAATGCTTTGCTTCCTAAGACCCTAACACATTTCTAACCACATTTTTCACATTGGAGGGGGCCATGTCGAAATCTGCGGGGGGAACATCCCTCAACGCGCAATTCTGGCTGAAATACGAAAACTGCCTGATCAAAAATCGCATCAAATCGCACTATATCCGCTGGTATGTGAACTGGTGCGAGCAGTTCGTCAAGTTTATCGGCGAGCTGCCGCTGTCAGCATGCCAGCCACAGCACGTGTCGGCTTTCCTCGACAACTTGCAAAACAATTCGCGCATCAAGGACTGGCAGCGCAGTCAGGCGCGTACCGCGTTGTGGCACTTGTTTCACGACCATCTAAAAATAGACTGGGCCGACCCACATGGAACCGCTTTATCGCCGGCTCGCACCACAACGTCGCCACCAACTGCGCTCTCGAAAGATCATCAAAAAACTCTCGACCAAATGCGCAGCACTCTGGTCGGTCGCCAATATGCCAAACGCACCATTACCGCCTATCTAGACTGGGCGGATCGCTTTCTGAATCATTTTCCACACCGTAAAATCACCGACCTGGATGCAATCTCGGTTAAATTCTTTCTGACCCATCTGGTGGAAAAATGCAATGTTGCCGTCAATACCCAGAAACAGGCCCTCAACGCCCTGGTTTTTCTTTTTCAGGAGTCGGAAGGTCGAAAATTGGAAGATTTCTCCGACTTCGCCCGCGCCAAAAAACCGGTAAAAGTCCCCGTTGTTCTTTCGCGGAACGAGGTTACGACATTGTTGGAACACATTGAACCGCCCGTTCAGCTGATCGGACATCTTCTCTACGGCGCCGGATTACGCCTGATGGAAGCGATCCGCCTGCGCATCAAGGACATCGACTTCGCCAACAATCAGATCCTGGTGCGCGACGGCAAGGGGCGCAAGGATCGTGTCGCCCTGCTTCCCGACCTGTGCCGAACCCCTTTACATGAGCGCGTCAAACATGCCAGGGATGTTCATGCTGATGACCTGAACCGCGGCTATGGTGACGTCTGGCTGCCCGTAGCGCTTCGTAAAAAATATCCGGGCGCTGGTCGGGACTGGCGCTGGCAATATGTCTTTCCAGCCTCACGTGTCAGTGTCGATCCCGAAAGCGGTGTCGTTAGACGGCATCATTATGATGAATCGACCGTACAGTCCTCAGTTAAAAAAGCCGCTCAGAAAATCGGTCTGAGTAAAACCGTCTCCCCGCACACCCTGCGCCATTCCTTCGCCACCCACCTGCTGGAGTCGGGTTACGACATCCGCACCGTGCAGGAACTGCTCGGTCACTCGGACGTGTCGACGACGATGATCTATACCCACGTGCTGAACAAGCCGGGACTGGCGGTGAAGAGCCCGGTAGATCGGTAGTAACCCGACCGGCGAGTTAAACCTGACTTCAAAGAGCCTTGGAAGGAATAAAAAAACCGCTCGAATGATGGCTTTTATGCAATCACTCGAGCGGTTGTTGTTTCATGTCCCCTCCCCCACAGATATTAATAATATTCGCATACTAGCGAATCGGGCTCCGCCGGTCAAACGTTAATCTCAATCGAGCGGGTCGAACTTGTCTTTGGTGGCATAGCACAGGGGACAGACCCAGCTGTCCGGCAGGTCTTCGAACGCCACCCCGGGTGGGATCTTGTTCAGTTCATCCCCGATTGCCGGATCGTAGATGTAACCGCAGCAGGTGCAGATGTAGCGCATGGTCCTCTCCTTGTTTATGTAAAAAGTGAAAAGTAGATAACCTATTCTTTCCCATTTTTCATTTCACATTTCACGGCCTTCAAACGGCAAAATACTTCGCCTGGGGATGATGGACGACGATCGCCGAGGTGGTCATTTCCGGCACCATTTCAAACGATTCGGTCAGGGTGACGCCGATCTCCTCGGGCCGCAGCAACTCGAACAGCGGGACGTGCGCACCGAGGTCGGGACAGGATGGATAACCGAAACCGTACCTTGAGCCGCGATACCCCTGGGCGACGTAGGCGCTGATGTCGCCGGAACGCTCCTCTTGCAGCCCCATTTCGAGGCGCATCTGCTCGTGCCAGTACTCGGCCAGGGAGTCGGTCAATTCGACCCCCAGCCCGTGCAGCATCAGGTAGTCGTGGTAGCTGTCGGACTGGTACAATTCCCTGGTTTTTTCGGCCAGAGCCGCGCCGATGGTGACAACGAAAAAGCCGACTTTGTCCCCCCCCTCTTCCACCGTGCGGAAGTAATCGGCGATGCACAATCCCGGTGCGCTGGCCTGCCGCGGGAAACTAAAATATTTCGGTTCGTTGTCGGACTGGACCAGCAGGTTATTGCCGTCGCTGTGACAATCGAAATATCCGTAGGCAACCTTCGGTCGTAGCCATCCTTCAGCCAGGGCCTGTTCTTTCAGCCTCCGGTAAAGCGGCAGCACGGTCTTCTGGGTCAGTTCCTCGTATTCCTCTTTCGCCATCTTGCCGCGCCGGTATCCCCAGCGACCGCGGAACAGCGCCGCTTCATTCAGATAATCGAACAGCAGTTCCGGATCGACATCTTCGACCAGTCGCCGGCCGAGAAACGGCATCGGCGGGGGATCGATGGAACGCTCCAGCACCTCCTGCTGCGGTCCGGGGCGGTTGGCGGCCACTTCGGGAGCCTGCCAGCTGGTCGCCTGGAGCTTGCCGGCCTCGAAATCACGGATCGCCTTGAGCCCGGCAAAAGCGTCGGCGCAATAGACGACCGGCTGTGCGTAATTGGGAACGCACTCCTCGGCGACGAAGCGTGGGGTCAGGGCGGCCCCGCCGAGCAGCACCGGCTGGGTCAGCCCGGCGTCCTGAAACTGCTTCAGGTTCTCTTTCATCAGCAGCGCCGACTTGACCAGCAGTCCCGACAGGCCGACGACATCGACCTTGAATTCCTGGGCCTTGGCGATGATCTCCTCCGCCGGGACCTTGATGCCGATGTTGTGCACCTTGTAACCGTTGTTGGAGAGGATGATATCGACCAGGTTCTTGCCGATATCGTGGACATCCCCGGCGACGGTCGCCAGCAGCACGCTGGTCTGGTTGTCGTCGGCCAGTTTTTCCATGTACGGCTCCAGTAATGCGACGCTCTGTTTCATCACTTCGGCCGACTGCAGCACGAAGGGGAGCAGCAGATCGCCGCGCCCGAACAGTTCACCGACCTCGCGCATCGCCGGCACCAGCAGACTATTGATGATATCGAGCGGCCGCCAGCGGCCGCGCAGTTCACTGAGCAGATCCTCCAGCCCCTCCTTGTCCCCTTTCAGCACCCGGTGGCGCAATATCTCTTCGGGCAGTGCGGATTGATCTTCTTCTTCGCTTTCATCAACCGCCTGTTCAAAGTGGTCGATAAAATCCATCAGTGCCGAGTCCTTGCGATTGAACAGCAGATCAAGGCAGATCTGTCGATCCTCTTCGCTGATCGCGGCATAGGGAAGTACCTTGGCGGCATCGACGATCGCCGTATTCAGGCCGGCCGAAACCGCCTCGTGGAGAAACACCGAGTTGAGCACCTTGCGCGCCGCCGGACGCAGGCCGAAACTGATGTTGCTGACCCCCAGGGTAAAACCGACGCCGGGCAGTTCCGCCTTGACCTGCTTGATCGCCGCCAGGGTCTCGATGGCGGCATTTCGCATCGTCTCGTCGCCGGAGCCGACGGTGAAAGTCAGCAGATCGAAAAGGATATCCTGCGGACGCAGGCCGTGCCGGTTGACCGCCAGGTCATAAATCCGTTTCGCCGCGGCCACTTTCTTGGCGCAATCGAGAGCCATTCCCTCTTCGGTGATGGTCAGGGCGACCACCGCCGCGCCGTATTTTTTTGCCAGACAACAGATCCGATCGAGGTTGGCGCCGCCATCCTCCAGGTTGATCGAATTGATGATCGCCCGGCCGGGATAGAGCGGCAGCACTGCGTCGAGGGTCTCCGGGCTGGTCGAGTCGATCATCAGCGGCGCCTTGCAGGAATTGGCGAACAGCTTGACCAGGTGAAGCATGTCGGCCAGTTCCGCGCGGCCGGCATAGGCGACGCAGAGATCAAGCACCTGGGCGCCGCGCGTTTCCTGCTCCAGGGCCAGCTTGAGGCAGCCGTCCCAATCTTCGGCGAGCAGGGCTTCTCGGAAGGCCTTGGAGCCGTTGGGGTTGCAACGCTCGCCGATCAGCAGCGGCGGGATATCCTGGTTGAGTTCAACCGACTGGTAAAGGCTGGCAACGGCCGGTTTCATGAGATCACCTCCCGTTGTTTCGGCTGGAGTCCGTTTACCTTGTCCGCCAACGCCTTGATATGCGCCGGACTGGTGCCGCAACAACCGCCAACGATGCTCACCCCCTGCTCGGCAACAAAACCGTGCATCTGCGCGGCGAAATCATCGGGTGACAGAGGATAAACCGTCTGCCCGCCGATGACCTGGGGCAGCCCCTGGTTCGGAATGCAGCTGATCCGCTGCGGCCAGTTGTGGCTGAGATAGTTGATGTGCGAGGTCATGTCGCGCGGCCCGGTGGCGCAGTTCAGACCCAGGGAGAAGAGCGGCAAGGGTTCCAGGGTAGTGACCACTGCGGCAATATCGGAGCCGACCAGCATCGTTCCCTGTTGTTCGATGGTCACCGAGGCCAGCACCGGAATATCCAGTTTCGCGGATTCCAGCACCTCGAAGACGGCGACCAGAGCGGTCTTGGTCTGCAGCAGGTCCTGGCAGGTTTCCACGATCAGGCAGTCGACCCCGGCTTCGAGCAGGGCCTCGGCCTGCTGCCGGGTGGCGGCAGCCAGCTTCGATACTTCGATATGTCCCAGGGACGGCAGCTTGGTGCCGGGGCCGATGGAACCGGCGATATAGCGCTCCGGCAGATCGGCAATCACCGTACGGGCGATCTCCACCGCCTTGCGGTTGATTTCCTTGACGCGGTCCTGTAGCCCGTATTCGGCCAGAACCACGCTGGAGGCGCCAAAGGTGTCGGTCTCCAACACCATCGCCCCGGCGTCGAGCATGCTCTGATGCAGCCGGGTAATAAATTCCGGAGCATGCAGATTGAGCGCCTCGTTGCACCCATCGCAACCGCCCCAGGCATCAGCGGGGATCTCCATTTCCTGAAGATTGGTGCCACAGGCCCCGTCAAAAATAAGAATCGGATGATCAGCAATATTCATTCTTCAATTTTCCTTTGATTACAATTGATTTCTTTTCACCGCAGGGAGCGCGGAGCTTGCGGAGACATCCCTTCATCGAGTCTACCACTAAGATATAATAAGCTCTAAATTCATCTACTCAAACCCGTTCAGGGTTTTCTTAAGTCATAAACGCCTTAAATTTCGGTTTTTCTCCGCGTCCCCTGCGTGCTCCGCGGTAAATTATCTTTTCAATAAATAATCCCGACCACAGCGCCGGTCATGCAGGTCGCCATGACTCCGGCGAGGATTGACTTCATCCCCAGCGAAACGATCTCGTCACGCCGCTCGGGCGCCATCGCCCCCAGCCCGCCGATCATGATCCCGAGGCTGCCGAAATTGGCGAACCCGCACAGGGCGTAAACCATGATCAACCGACTCCGCTCACCGAGCGCGCCGGCGGGTAGTGCGGCCAGATCGAGATAAGCGACAAACTCGTTCAGCACCGTTTTGGTGCCGAGCAGACTTCCGGCGGTCAGCGCCTCGCTCCAGGGAATGCCGAGCAGCCAGACCACCGGGGCGACAATCATCCCCAGCAGACGCTGCAGGGTGATCGGCGCGCCGGCAAAGTCGGGCAGCAGACCGAGCAGCTGGTTGCACAGCGAGACCAGGGCGATCAGCACGATCAGCATGGCGACGATGTTCAGCAACAGTTTGATGCCATCGATGGTGCCGCGTGTCACCGCATCCATGGCGCCGGTTGCCAGAGATGGAGCATTGAACCGGCCGGTGGTCAGTTCCCCCTGGTGCGGCACCATGATCCCGGCGATGACAATTGCCGCCGGCGCGCTGATGATCGAGGCGGTCAGGATCTGCCCCAGCGCATCCGGCAGGACGGGACGCAGGATGCTGGCATAAAGCACCAGCACCGTCCCGGCGATGGTGCTCATGCCGCAGACCATCAGGGCGAACAGCTCTCCCCGGCTCATCCGGTTCAGATAGGGGCGCACCAGCAGCGGCGCTTCGACCATGCCGACAAAAATATTCGCCGCGGCGGCGATTCCCAACGCCCCTCCGACCCGCATGCTTTTTTCCAGCAGCAATGAGCAGCCCCTGACCACCAGCGGCAGGATGCGCCAGTAGAACAGCAGCGACGACAGCGCGCTGACCACCAGCACGACCGGCAGGGCGCGAAACGCCAGCACAAAAGAACTTCCGGCCGCGGTCTCCGCGTACGGCAGGGTCCCGCCGCCGAGAAACCCGAACACCACCGACGTACCGGCGGTGGTCGCCGCTTCCAGGGCTTGCGCCAACCGATTCAACAACAGAAACGCTTCTTTAACCGGCGGCAGTTTCAACAACAGCAGCGCCATCACGAACTGCAGCGTAACCCCTGCCAGGATCGTCCGCCAGTTGATCCGGTGACGGCGTTCGCTAAGCGCCCAGGCGAGCGCTAACAAAAACAGAATTCCGAATATCCCTCTGAATGGCATCAGTCCCTCATGGTGAACAGATTAAAAGCCGGCAAAACGCAGACACCATACCCAGATAATGTCCCGCTGTCCAGAACCCAGTCGGCCCCTGCTGAAAACGCCGCAGAAAAGACAAACACCTTACAATCCGGGAGAAGCTTTGTTAATATTATCTATCATTAAAATAGGATATACCTTTTTCATCGGGGCGCCTCGTGGATCTGCCGGAACATCTGTTAAAAACCAACGTGCTTCAACGGCGGCTGGGGGAAAATCTCCTCGCCGAAGAGCTGCTGACACCGAGTCAGCTCGAAGAAGCGATTGAATATCAGTGCATCTATGGCGGCAAGCTCGGAACCAGCCTGGTCGAACTCGGATTTATCGAGGAAGATCAGCTGGCCAAGGTTCTCAGCCAACAGTTAAAGCTCCATTACATCAAACCGGAACTGTTGATGAATGTCCCGGCGAAGATCCTGAACCTGGTCCCCAAAAATATAGCAACCAAATACCAGGTGGTCCCCTATCACGAGGAAGGACGTCGGCTCTTTCTGGCGATGTCCAACACCTCCAACCTTACCAGCATCGACGAGCTTTCCTTTCAGCTTGATCATATCATCATTCCCCTGGCGATCCCGGAAGTCCGCCTGATGCTGGCCCTGAAAAAGCACTACGGCATGTTTCTTTCTCCCCGGTTTGAAGCCCTTGCTGCACAATTGAACAGACGGGCGCAGGCAAAACTGAAGCAACGACCGAAGAAAGAGGTAACGGCGCCACTGAAAGAGGTAACGGCGCCACTGAAAGAGGTAACGGCGCCACCGAAGGAGAAACCGGCGGCGCCGAGAGATGAGGAAGAAGAGACCTGGCCACTGCTCGGCGAGGAGGAGTATGAAGGAGACGTCTATTCCGATGAAGCCTATTTCGATACGCAAACACCTCCTGCCGAGATATCCTACACCAGCTTTTGTCAGCAGCTGGCCGCTGCAAATGACCGGAATGATATTGCCAGAGCCCTGATCAACTATCTGGGGCAGGAATTTCACGCCATCGGTCTTTTCATGATCCGCATGATGACCGCTTCCGGTTGGCTGGCGGTCTGCGATGGTACTGAAGCGGAGGATTTTCATCAACTCAGTATTCCACTGCATGAGCACTCGGCGATCGACATTGTTGTCAATAGCAAATCACACTTCCTCGGCATAATTACCGACACTCCTCAGAACCGCAAACTGCTCAGCCTTTTTAACGCGGCCCCCCCCCAGGAAGCTTTGATTATTCCCCTGTCGGTGCGGGATCGGCTGGTCAGTGTCCTCTATGTCCAGGATCGGATGGAAATTTTGGAAAAACGCTTTACCGAACTCACCAACATCGCCAGAAAAGCGGAGATGTCATTCACCCTGCTGATCCTGAAAAACAAATTACTGACGATCTGACCGTACGGCATGAGCAAAGACGCAGGAATACTCAGCGCGGAACTGGCGGCCAAACTGCAAAAAGCCCTCTTGGCGAACAGCGAAGAGTTGTACCAGTGGGTCCTCAATTCCGAGCCGGTGATCTTACGGGCGCTGCTGAAAAATTCACAACTCAACGAAGATCACCTGCTGGCCCTGTTGAAACGGCGCGATCTTGGCGAAGACCTGCTTAAAGCCATCTATCAGCGACGTTCCGAGCGAATGAGCCACAAATTGCTGCTGGCCCTGGTAAAAAATCCCGGTACGCCGGGAACGATTGTCCGCAGTCTGCTCCCTCATCTGCGTCTGTTCGAACTGGTCGATCTCTGCTTTCTGCCGGGAGTGACCCCGGATCAACGGCTGGTCGCCGAGCGTGAAATTATCCTGCGGTTGCCGACGACGCCGCTGGGAAACCAAATCAGCCTGGCGCGCCGGGCCACTTCAGCGGTCGTCGCCGAAATCCTGAAGGGAGGGGAAAGCTGTCTGATCGAGGCTTGTCTGAACAGTCCCAGATTGAAGGAAGCGGCGGTCTATCAGTTTCTCAACAGTTCGCGGGCGACGGCGGAAACCATTTCCATGGTTGCCCGGCACAGCCGCTGGCATCAGCGCCCGAACCTGCGCCTGGCGATTCTGAAAAATCGCCGGACGCCAGAGATCTGGTTTAATTTGTGGCTGCCCAAGATGACCACGACGGACCTGCAACATCTGCTTGCCAGCCGGCGGCTGAACAACAACCAGAAAAAACTGGTGACTGAACAGTTACAGCGGCGGGGCCTGCACTGAATCAGGTAATATTTTCAAAAAGATGAATTGGGTTGCGCGAGAAAATCCGTCTCCTCTGCCGTAGATTGCCGCCCGAGAATCTTGTTGCGATGCGGAAACCGCCCGAAGCGGGCAATGATCTGCTGGTGCCGAACAGCATAATCGAGAAAGCCTTGGAACGTTGATTTCCATCCCTCCGGGACCTCAGCAAATAATTGTTGAAACAGAGCAACGGAACGATCCTGATGTTCCAGTAATTCACTGTGCTCGAGCGGCAGATAAAAAAACACTCTTTCCACAAACCGTAATTGTTGATCCTGTCGCAGTTGCAGGCCCGCCAGGGTCAGCGAAAGTGCCGCAGCATCAAAGGCAAACGACCGGGCCTCTCCCCGGTAAATATTGCGGGGAAACTGATCAAGAAGAATAATTTTCGCCAATCGCTCCGCAGTTGAAAGATCTGTGGCGGCCGTCCGGATGATGCGCCCGGTTTCCTCAACCATAGCTCCAAAACGTTCTCCAATTTCAGCATCGACCCGTTCATCCTTGCCGAACCAGCGTTTTCCGCGCTGTCGGATGACCTGCAGATCGTCAGGCTCATCACCGAACCAGTAATCGAGCACCTCAGACAAATTCGACATGGCAGACTCCTTAATCGTATCTATCCATTTTAACAGTTGAAGGAAAAAGCTGCCCGCAGAGCAATTCTTTTTCAAATGAGTACTGGATACCCGGCTAACAGCATGATATTTTTAAGCAATGGTAATTTATTGAAAGATTTCATCTATTGCCCATGGCAGCACAGTGACCGAAGCGACCACAAACGACAAATATGCGTTGCTCAGCAGCCCTCAGGGAGTTCGTTTGCATCTCAAAGGGGACTGGCGTTTTTGTGACGGCATTCCCGCTCCGGAACCGCTGCTGAAGCAGCTGGCAGATATTCCCAACCTGAGCTTTGACAGTTCCGAACTCGGTCACTGGGACAGTGGGCTGATGACCTTCCTGGTCCGATTGATCGACAACTGCCGCCAAGCGCAGACCCCGGTCGATCACAGCGGTCTGCCCGGTGGTGTTCAGAAACTGCTGCAGCTGGCCTTCGCCGTCCCCGAGCGCAAAGGAGCCCGGCGGTCGGTCCTCGGTCAGCCGGTGCTGACCCGCATCGGCAACGTCACCATCGAATTTCACCGCAACTGGAGCGACCTGCTCAACTTTGTCGGTGAAATCATTGTCAGCATTCTCAACCTGCTCCGCGGCCGGGCCAGATTCCGCCGCTCCGACCTGCTTTACCAGATCGAGTGCGCGGGCCCGTCGGCCCTGGCGATCATCACCCTGATCAGCACCCTGGTCGGCATGATCCTGGCGTTTGTCGGCGCGGTCCAGCTGCGCCTGTTCGGCGCCCAGATCTTCATCGCCAACCTGGTCGGCCTGGGTATGGCCCGCGAAATGGGGGCGATGATGACGGCGATCATCATGGCCGGTCGCACCGGCGCCGCCTACGCCGCGCAGCTCGGCACCATGCAGGTCAATGAAGAAATCGACGCCATGAAAACCATGGGCATCTCGCCGATCGAATTCCTGGTCCTGCCGCGCCTGCTGGCGCTCTGTTTCACCATGCCCCTGCTCTGCATTTATTCCGATTTCATGGGCATATTCGGCGGCGCCATCGTCAGTGACCGCATGCTCGACATCTCCTTCTTTCAATATTTCCAGCAGATCCAGAATGCCGTGGCCCTGAAGCATTTCGTGATCGGCGTCGTTAAGTCGGCAATTTTCGGCGTCCTGGTGGCGACCGCCGGTTGTTTCAAAGGGATGCAATGCGGTCGCAGCGCTTCTGCGGTCGGCTTTGCCGCCACCAACGCCGTGGTGTCCTCGATCGTTCTGATCGTTGTCGCAGACTCCATTGTTACCATCGTCTGCCAGATCCTGGGGGTTTGAGATGACCCAGCCCCCACATCTCGATATCCGCGATCTCACCATGGCATACGGTGATATGGTGATCCAGCAGAACCTCAATTTCACCGTCAAGCACGGCGAAATTTTTGTCATCATGGGCGGCAGCGGCTGCGGCAAAAGCACCCTGTTAAGGCACTTGGTCGGGCTGATGGAACCTGCTCAAGGAGAGATACTGATCAACGGGGTGGATATCTGGCAGGCGTCGCCACAGGAGCGCAACCGGATCATCGGCGGCAGCGGCATTCTCTACCAGGGGGGAGCGTTGTGGAGTTCCATGACCCTGGCGGAGAACATCGCCGTCCCCCTGACGGAGTACACCGATCTGACTCCGGAGCAGATCAGCGAAGTCATTTCCTACAAACTGGCCCTGGTCGGGCTGGCCGGTTTCGAAGATTACTATCCGTCGGAGATCAGCGGCGGCATGAAAAAACGCGCCGGCCTGGCGCGGGCCATGGCCCTGGACCCCGAGATCCTGTTTTTTGACGAGCCGTCGGCCGGTCTCGACCCGATCAGCGCCCGGCTGCTGGACGATCTGATTCTGGAGTTGCGTGAAAGTCTCGGCGCAACGGTCGTCATCGTCAGCCACGAGCTGGCCAGTATTTTTGCGGTGGCCGACGACTCGATATTCCTTGATCCGGAGAGCAAAACGATGATCGCCCATGGACCGCCCAAAGTCTTGCGGGATACCTCGGAAGATCCGCGGGTAAAGCGATTCCTGACCAGGGCGGCATGACGGCAGGTGGCGATGGATAAATTATCAATGGAGCAGTCATGTTCAGGCGTAAACGAGTAGATCCGCGGGTTATCGGCAGTTTCGTGGTCGGCGCCATCATTCTCGGCGTCGCCGGATTGATATTTTTCGGTCCCGGTGGATTGATATCGGAAACCCAGAAATACGTGCTGCATTTCGACAGTTCCGTCAAAGGCCTGAATGTCGGTTCCCCGGTCCGCTTCCGCGGAGTCAAAATCGGCCAGGTCAAGGACATCAATGTCAGGGTCAGGCCGACGGATTTCAAATTCCGCATCCCGGTTATCATCGAAATCGAACCCTCACGTATCGAGGCCTACGGCACCGACCAAGGGGTCCTCGATGCCATCAAATCCTCCATGCAGGGGAAAGATCCGGTTCAGGCCCTGGTCGACAAAGGTCTGCGGGCTCAACTGGAGCTCGATAGCCTGGTCACCGGTCAGCTGTATGTCAATTTTGATATGCATCCGGGTACCCCGATCAATATCAGCGGTGAGGAAACCGAGTACCCGGAACTGCCGACCATACCTTCCAGTCTGGGAGAACTGACCAAAACTTTCGAAGACCTGCCGCTGCGCGAACTGTCGAGCAAGTTGATCAGTACAGCAGAAGGATTCGAAAAACTGGTCAATTCTCCCGGCCTGCATCAGGGGCTGGCGAAATTTGATGAGACGATGACCCAGCTCAACATCCTGCTGCACGATCTGAATTCCGAACTGCTTCCCCTGGCCCGCTCGATAAAAGAGACCCTGAATGACACCCGGCAGATGGTTGCCCATCTCGACGGCAAAATTGATCCCCTGGTCGTTGAATTCAACCGGGCGATGGACTCCTTTGACGCCGCAGCCAAAAAAACCAGCGTCACCATGCAGCAGGTCAAAGCATTTACCGCTGACGACTCGCGCCTGCAGCAACAACTTTCCATTACCTTGCAGCAAGTCAACAAAGCGGCCCGCTCGATTCATCAGCTCAGTTCCGAAATCGAGCGTGATCCGCAGATTCTGCTGCGCGGTCGCAGCAGTGGAGAAAGTCAATGAAAATCTCGCTTGTCCTGATGCTGTTCCTGGCCTTAACCGCCTGCATTCAGTTGGGCGGGGATGTGAAACCGCAACATTACTATCTGCTCTCCCCCCTGGCCGAAGCGAACAGCGATGCGGAAACTTCGCACAACCTGATATTCAGTCGGGTTGAATTCCCCACCTATCTGGACCGGCCGCAAATCGTCACCAGGAGTCTGCAGGACGAACTGCAGATCAGCAACAATGATCGTTGGGGAGAGCCTTTACAGGACAATCTGGTCAGGGTCTTGAAGGAAAATCTCCAGCGGCGTCTGAATGGCCTTAGAATCAGCAGCTTTCCCTGGCAACCGGTCGCCGATAATGGACTGCGGCTGAAAATGATCATCAATCAGTTTGATGGCACGCTTGGCCAGCAGACCAACGTCGACCTCCGCTGGGCACTGACTGAAACCGCTTCCAAACAAGTCCTCGTGCAGAAGCATTTCATCAACCATCAGCCGATCGGGAGCAATCCGGCCGATCTGGTGGCGGGGCTGAGCCGTGCGGTCAATCAGCTCAGCGAAGAGATCAGTCAGGAGATCATGCGGATCAAGTAGAAAACGATACAAAAAGGGAGAAGTATCGACTTCTCCCTTTCAATAAGTGTCTAAACAAGGAATACCGCTATCAAGGCGGTACTCAGTCGTTCAATTGCCGATAATCACAGTTTATTCTCCCGGGCATCGCGGGCAAAAAATTTCACCATTTCCATTCTGAGTTCATCTGGCACATCGAGGAACTTGGCAGCAAATTCATTGACCTGTGAGCGAATAACAATCGCCTCGAATTCCATGTTATTTTCAGACTCTATAAAATTGAGAGACAAAATAACTTTATCATCAATAGAGAGTGGCAGTGTTGCCTCTTTCGCATAACAACCACCCGTGGAAATATCAGAGATGACCGCTTCCCCTTCCCTGTCATCGGTACGGTATTTTATCGTTCTCGGTTTTATTTGAAAACGAAGCCCATTGCGTTTTGAAAGAGGAATTTTATTTTCAGACATAACAAATCCCGTCAGATCGTCAACAAGAAATTCATCCGACCCCAGCAGCCGACCTTAGCCGGTCAAATACCAGGAAGCGAAAATTTCAGCATTTCAGCTTCCCATCAGTTCAAAATAAACGCTTTTCCGACCTCCAGCAACGAAGCCAGATCTGCGGCAGTCCGCGCTTCGCCGTAAAGCCGCACCACCGGCTCGGTCCCCGACTTGCGGAACAGCATCCAGGACCCGTCCTCGAACAGGTACTTGTTGCCGTCGATGCGGATGATTTCCTTAATCCGCCGGCCGCCGATCGATTCCGGCGGATTCTGCAATTTGGCCGGCAGTGCCGCTTCCAACTCCGGCGACAGGCCGATATTGATCCGCCGGGTATGAAGCTCACCGACCCGTGAATACAGATCCTGCAACTGTTCCCGCAGGCTGCGCCCTTCCTCCGCAACCATCTCGGCCACCAGCAGGCAGGCCAGAATTCCATCCTTTTCCGGAACATGCCCGCGGATGCTCAAACCCGCGCTCTCTTCCCCGCCGATCAGGATTTTCCCCGCGCTGATATATTCCCCGATGTACTTGAAGCCGACCGGCGTTTCATACAGTTCAACGCCGTGATACTGGGCCACGGCATCGATCAGGTGCGAGGTCGCAACGCTGCGCGCGGCGTTGCCTTTCAGCCCCTTGCGCCTGATCATGTAGTCGAGCAGCAAGGCCAGAATGTAATTCGGCTCGATATAGGTTCCGTCGCCGTCAACAATCCCGAAACGATCCGCATCGCCATCGACGGCGAGACCCAGCACGATCTGCTGATCCGCCTTGATCAGTTCGATAAAATCAGTAATATGCGCCTCGGCCGGTTCCGGCGGTTCGCCGCCGAAATAAGGGTCCGGTTGGGTGTTGATTTTGCTGATCGGCACGGCGGCCTGTTCGAGGATGCTGTCCAGGTAGTCGCGCCCCGAACCGTACAACGGATTCACGGCGATCTTCATCCCGGACTTGGCGATCAACTGAAAATCGATCAGTTTGTTCAGGGTCGCAAGATAGGCCGGACGCGGATCGATTTCTTCGAATAACCCCAACTCCGCCGCTTTGTGAAGGGTCAGATCCTTGAAGACGATCTCTCCGATCATTTCATTGGCGCGCCGTTCGATATCGCCGGTCGTCTCCGGCAGCGCCGGGCCGCCCCAGGCCGGGGAAAACTTGATCCCGTTGTAATTGTAGGGGTTGTGGCTGGCAGTAAAATTGATCGCTCCGGCAGTCTTCCTGCGGAGCAGTTCGTGGGAAATCACCGGGGTCGGGGTATCACTCCGGCAGAAATAACTCTTGATTCCGGCGCCGGCCAGCACCCGAGCAGTTTCCCTGGCGAAATCGCGCCCCATGAATCGGGCATCGTATCCGACAACCAGGCCCTTGTCGGCCAATCCTTCCGCCCGCAGATGATCGGCAATCGCCTGGGTCACAACCCGGACATTATCGAGGGTAAAATCCTCGCAGAAAATTCCCCGCCATCCCGAGGTACCAAACTTGATCTGAGACATCAGACCCTCCTTCAATCTCTTTACGACGCGTAGTAAAAACAGACAGATACGTTAGAATGATAACATATTGATTCGCTCTTCGCGTAAATAAGTTCAGCCGGGATTACTTGACGTGAGAGAGCGAAGATTCAGTCTGGCGAGTTCTTTGGGGTTTTAGGGGCTAGCAGGGTTCTGACGTAAGGACAATCATCGGGCAGAATTCCTGCGGCGACCAGTTCCGGAGTCAAGCGGACGCAATCCGGCTGGAACCTGTCCCGTTGATGATAGACACGGCAGAGCTTTTTTTCCGTATCCAGGTGCGGACAGGGTTTATTGGTATAAAAAATCCGGTCCCGATAGTCGATTTTTTCGTAACAGCAGCGTCCGCAGCGCTCACAAATCGCTTCCCAGCTGGCCGAACCTGCCGTTTTCGGTAATTGCTCTTTTCCCATGACGCCAGACTACAGGAGCCCGAAGTCCGGGGTCAATCATCCGTTACTGATGGGATTATTTTCTCCTGAAAAAAGCGTTGACTCGGCAAATGAATTTCGCTATTAGTACTTGTTCTGAACCTGAACCGAAGCAAAAAAGCGAAAAGCTAGGAGGAATAGAAACATGCAGTGCCAAACTGTACTCCCGGGTATCGAGTGTACCTTCTGGAAAAAAGCCGGCTGCTGTGCTGAAGGCGGCAGTTGCCAGGTTATCGTAGAGGAATGCCAGGGTTGCGAGCGCATTGTCAAAGGAACCATCGGCGATGTCTGCTCCGCCTATCCGAGCCCCAAGGCCAAATGGGTGAGTGGCCTGTGCAACTTCGCCACCCACAAGAAGATTGACCTCAAGGTTGCGGATGTCCGGATCAACCCGCTTAAAGCAGCAAAACGGGCTGCCGCTGGCAAAAAGAAGTAATTTCCAAAAATATCGAAACGCAGAAAGGCCGGCGGATCATTCGCCGGCCTTTCTGCGTTTCGAGCTGTTTCTGCTCATGAGTTGATCATCTGCTGCAGTCCTGATCGCTGGGCAGGACTGCCGATCACGGCAAGTAAATCATTGGCCTGCAGAACTAAGTCCGCCTGCGGATTTGCACTGAATTTGCCATCCCGCAATACTCCGACCACCGAGACACCGGTCCGGCTGCGCAGCTCCAGATCGCGCAGGCTCGCCCCGGCCAACAGGCTCTCGGCACCGATCCGTTCCCAGCTTAGTTCGAGCAGGTCCCGGGAGTTTTTCAACAACTGCATTTCCCGGCTAACCCCGGTCCATTCGTTGTCTGGATGAATATGCTCTCGCCGGATCGAGTCGGTATAGCGCTGAATGACCTGGATCGGTATTTTCAGATTCAACAGGGTCTGGCGGGCGATTTCCAGCCCGGCCTCCAGCTCCGGGAGAATGACCATGTAGACTCCGTCGGCATACAGGGCTTTCATCTGTTCGACCCCCTCGGCCCGTGCCACGATATGCAGATCGGGATACCGGCGGTGTACGTAGCGCACCAGGGTTTCTGCCGTGGTGATATGGGGAAGCGTCACCAGCAGTTGCTGCGCCTCTTGCAGATTCGTCGCCTCAAGCACGACCTCCTGACCGGCGTCACCGTAAATCGCCGGATAACCCAGTCGTTTACAGGCCTCGATCTGCCGATGATTGAGTTCGATAATGACAAACGGAACCTCCAGCTGGGCCAGGACCCGGGCGACATGCTGGCCGACCCGCCCGCCGCCGGCGATAACCACGTGTTGATGCAGGCCCTCCTGTGGCAGATTGACTGTCTCCAGCGCAGCGCGTTTGGCATAGCGCCGCGTCAAACCGTACAGGGGGGCGGTGACCCCTGAAACCAGCGGCGTGACCAACATACTGAAGATTGTCGCGGCCAGGATGTAGGAATGCTGCTCGGCATCGAAAAAACCGCCGACGAAACCGACCTGCCCGAGCACAAAGGAAAATTCACCGATCTGGAACATCGCCAGGCCGACCGCCAACGGCACGACGTTTCCGTAGCCGAATCCGCGGACGATCACCGCCAGGATCAACCCCTTGCCGAGACAGATCAGCAACACCAGTTCCAGAACACTCATCCAGTGACTGACCAGGAACTGCGGATCGAACAGCATCCCCACGGAGGTGAAGAAGAGCAGGCCGAACAGGTCGCGCAGCGGAATGATATCGCTGAGCGCCTGGTGCCCGTAATCCGATTCGCTCAGGACCATTCCGGCGACGAAAGCGCCGAAGGCGAAAGACAGACCGACCAGGTAGGTTGCATAGCCGATCCCCAGCCCGATCGCGGTGATCGCCAGCACGAACAGTTCCCGTGAATTCCAGCGGGCGATGACCGTCAGCAGCCAGGGGAGCAGGCGCGTACCGAGAAACAGCATGATCAGGAGAAAGATCACCGACTTGATGACAGCCACACCGAGCATCGGCAGGCCGGACCGAGGGTCGGAGATCTGCGGCAGGAGAATCAGCAACGGCACCACGGCCAAATCCTGAACGATCAGGATGCCGATCATCACCCGACTCGACAGAGTGCCGAGAAGCCCCTGGTTCATCAGGGTCTTGAGAATCACCATGGTGCTGGAAAGCGAAATCAGTCCGCCGAGCCAGAACGACGCACCATTGTCCCAGCCGAGCAGCCGGGCGACCAGATAGCCGTAACCGATGGTCAGCAGAATCTGCAGCGGCCCGCCGATCAGAGCGACGTAGCGGACCGGTTTGAGTTCCTTGAGGGAGAATTCCAGGCCCAGAGAGAAAAGCAGCAGAGCGACGCCGATTTCCGCCAGTTTCTCGACATCGTGGGGATCGGAGACGGCGACCCCGCCGGTAAAGGGTCCGATGAGCACGCCGGCCAGGATGTAACCGAGGATCAGCGGCTGACGCAGGCGTTGCGCCAGCAATCCTCCGAGCATTGCAGTGACAACGATGATAACGATGTCAGCGGCGATCCCCATCTGTCCACCTGAGATCCGAAAAAGCGGCGAGTCAGCCGAAAAGCAGCCAGAGCAGCGGCACGATCATGGCCGTGGCCAGACCGTTCAGGCCGATCGCCAGGCCGGCGATCGCACCGGCGAAACGATCTTCGCCAAGCAGTCGCGCGGTGCCGATACCATGCGCCGCGGTGCCGACCGCCAGCCCCATCGCCGCCTTACTTCGCACGCCGATCAAACGACAGAACTCCGGACCGCAGATTGCCCCGAGACAACCGGTCAGCACGACCAGGGCTGCCGTAAGCGGGACGATGCCGCCGATCTTTTCGGTAATGCCGATGGCGATCGGCGTGGTCACCGACTTCGGCACCAGTGACAACACCACCTTGTGACTGCCGCCGAGCAGCCAGGCAATCCCTGCCGCGGAAATGATTGAAGAGAGCGCTCCGGCGATAATCCCAAACAGGATCGGCAGTTTGCGTTTCAGCACCTCCTCGCGCCGCTGGTAAAGCGGAACCGCCAGGGCGACCACTGAAGGGCCGAGCAGAAAAAGGATCATCCGGCCGCCGTTGGCGTAGCTCTGATAGGGAATGTCACAGAGTTTGAGTAACAGAATGATGCTGACGATCGAGACCGCGACCGGGTTGAACAAGATGAACCGGGTACGCTGATAAAGCAGTTCCGCCAGGCGGAAAACCAGCAGCGTCAGGGTAATTCCGAACAGGGGCGAGTCAAGCAGCTGGTTCATGATTCCGATTCCCCGTGTTTATCGAGGAGTCTTTCCGCCCAGCCGGTGACCGCCATGACCACAAAGGTACTGATGACCGTCGCGGCGACAATCGGCAGCCATTCGCGACCGATCAGGTCGAAGTAGAGCATGACACCGACTCCGGCCGGAACAAAGAACATCGCCATATATTTCAGCAGCAGATCCGCTGCTTCCTGCAGCCAGTCAAGCTTGACTACACCGGTGCTTAGCGCCAGCAACATCAGCGCCATACCGATCACATTGCCGGGGATCGGCAACTTCATTAGCGATGACAACCCCTCCCCGATCAATTGAAAAAGCAGCAACAACACCATTCCCTGTAACATAAGACCTCAAAAATTTTAAGAAATTAGCTGTAAGCTGTAAGCTGTAAGCTGTAAGGCGTAAGCTGTAAGTTGTAAGTTGTAAGCTGTAAGTTGTAAGTTGTAAGCTGTAAGTTGTAAGCTGTAAGCTGTAAGAGCTTAAGGCTTAAGGCTTAAAGCTTCCAGCTTCGTATTTCTACAACCCCTCCAGCAGCGCCGATACCTCATCACGAATCTGCTTGGCGGACGGGCTTTTTTCCAGCCTCAAAAACTGCCGAAAATTCTCACTTGCTTCGCGATGACGATCCTGGTCCAGATAAATATTGCCTAACGTCAGATATCCCATCGGCAGGCCGGCATCCTGTTCCAGCCCTTTCAGACAAGCAGCTTCGGCTTCCTTGAGTTCACCGGATTCATAAAGCAGATCACCCAGACTCAGATAGGCCTGCGGGTCATCCGGTTCCAGTTCGATCGCTTGCTGAAAACAACTGCGCGCCTCGTCTTCCCTGCCGGCCGCGACACAGATATCCCCCAGGGCGTTCCAGGCGAAGACCGATTGCTGATCGAGCGTCAGCGCCTGCCGGCAGCTTTCCTCCGCGTCGGCAATTTCAGCGCTATTCAGCTGCACCATCGCCTTGCTGACCCAGGCATCGCTCTCCGCCGGCTCCAGAGCGATAATCCGTTCAAAGGCCTGAAGCGCCTCTGCGCCCCGTTCTTCCTCCAGGCTGAGATCGCCCAGCGCGTAGAGCAGATCGATATTCTCCGGCTCAAGTTCCAGTCCCCGGTCGAGACTCTTGCGCGCCCTGACGAGCAGCCCCTCTTCCATCTCGGCCTCGGCCATCAGCAGCCAGGCTTCGGCGCTCTGCTGTTGTTTCAGAGCTTGTTGCAGAGTTTGCAGGGCGGATTTACTGTCCCCTTCTTCCAGGGCGGTCCGCCCCTTGTCGAGCAGTTGATCGAATGTCATCTGGTTCAAACTCCTAAAGCGAGGTGCGGCGCACGACTTCAACTCGGAAACCGTCCGGATCGGTGACGAAATAAAACATCGGCTTGCCGGCCGTCAGCCCTTTCAGCGGCGTAACCTGAAGTCCCATTTCGCTGTGCCGCCGGTGTGAAGCTTCCAGATCGGTCACACCGACCGCCAGATGGGAATAGCCGTTGCCGATCACGTAGGGCTCCTGCTGATCGTAATTGTAAGTCAACTCCAACTCGAACGGCAGTCCGGCCGAGGTCATGTAACTGAGGGTGAATCTGCCGTCCGGGAAATCCTTTTTCCGCGAAACCTCGAACCCGAATGCCTTGCGGTAAAACTCCTCGCTCGCCTCCAGATCCATGACACGGTAACAGATATGAATCATCGGATATTCCATGACAACCTCCTTTGCCCAGTGCAGTTTAGGATTCGTTGACATCCTTTGGTCGGCTCTTTATAGTGGCCGACCATGAGAGCGATATTTCTGGCCGATGCCCACCTGCGCCACCCGCAGGACCGCAATTACCAGCAGCTGCTGAAGTTTCTTGAGCAGCAACAGGATCTCGACGGTCTGTTTCTGCTTGGCGACATCTTCGAGATCTGGCTCGGCTACAAACACCTGGCATTTTCCAGTTACATCCCGCTGCTGGAAAGGTTGCGCCAACTGGTGGAAAACGGAACCAGGCTCTTCTTCGTCGAAGGCAACCACGATTTCAACCTGGGTCCCTATTTTCGTGACATTCTGCGCTGTACCATTATTCCCGACGAACAGCGGGTCGATTGGGACGGGAAAAAACTTTTTCTCTGTCACGGCGACCTGCTCAATCCGAACCGGAAATATCAGCTGTTGCGCTCCTTCTGGCGCAGTGGACTGATTCGTGTCCTGTCCAGGCTTGTTCATCCCGACCTGGTCTGGTCGTTCGCCATCTGGGCCAGTGACAAGAGCCAGCAGAACCACCCGGAAGACAACCAGTGGGACCCGACCCCGTTAATCCTCCCCTTCGCCCGGAAGCAGTTCGCCGAAGGATGCGATGCGGTTCTTTGCGGCCATTTCCATCGCGCCGTCAACCAGGAGAACGACGGCAAACGGCTGATTGTCGTCGGTGACTGGATTAATCAGTTTTCCTACGCGGAGCTGATCGACGGCCGGTTTGAAATGAAAAACTTCGCCGGCTGATTATTCCCCTTCATCCTCCCCCGGCACCGAAACCTCCTCAGCTCCCTTTTCCCGGCAACGCAACACCAGATCCCTGAGTGTCATCCCTTGCAGGCCATCGGTCAGCAGACGTTCCAGTTCCGCACAGGTCTCCTGCGCCACCAGGGTCTGCGGATGGGGATGCAGATGCAGCGCCTCCTCCCCTCTGTCGCGCATGGTTTTTATCAGCTCGGCCAGCGGCAGATTTTCGGCCGCCCGACCCAGCTGATAACTGCGCCGTCCCAGGCGGCTACACAGTTCCGCAACAAATCCTATCTCCACCAGTTGGCGCAGAATATTGCGGCACAACCGCGGCGGCACATACAGCAGTCTGGCCAGTTGATCCTGGCTTAAAGCGCTTTCTCCGCGGGCAAAACGGTCCGCCAGGGTCACCAGAATCACCAGTGCCACCTCCTCGTAACTGTTGCGGCTGACTTCCGAACCGCGCAGGTCGCGGCCGCCGGTGCGCAGATTCTGTTTGGCGTAAGTCACTTCCAGCCCGAACAACACGATCACCCAGGAAAGGTACAACCAGACCATGAAGATCGGCAGCGCCGCCATGGTGCCGTAAATGGCGTTGTATTTTGCCACGCCGACCTGGAAATTGACGTAGGCCCACTGGGCCAGCTGCCAGAGCGTCCCGCCGACCACGCCGCCGACAAAGGCCGCCCGCCATTCGACCTTGATGTTCGACATGAAGACATAAATGACGGTAAAGGCCAGCCACATGAAAATGAAGGGCGCAACCTTGAACAGCAACAGGATCATGCTGCCGACCAGGTGCATCTCGATCAACTTCTGCACCAGATGGTTACTGGCGAGACCTGAGGTCATGGAGATGGCCGAAATGATCAGCACCGGCCCGACCAGAATCACCGACAGATAATCGGCGAAGCGGCGCATCAATGGGCGGATTTCCGGGACACCCCAGATATAGTTGAAGGTCTTTTCCACATTGGTCAGCAGGGAGATGACCGCCACCAGCAGAAACAGCAGGCCGAATGCCCCCATGCTGCCGACCCGGGTATTGTTGATGTAGCCCATGATCGCCTGCACCGCCTGTCCGTCCCCGACATTCAATTTTTCCATGATCAGCGGTTCGAGGGCGTTCTGCACCCCAAAAGCCTTCAGCAATGCGAAGGTCAAGGCCAGCAGCGGCACGATCGACAGCATCGAATAGTAGGTCAGCGCTGAAGCGCGCAGCAGGCATTGATTGACACCGAAATCACGACCGACCAGCACCACCGTCTGCAGCTGCCGCAGCAGCATTCGCTGCAGAGCACTCATTTCGGTCGGATTCTGCTCCCAGATCAGGTACTTTAATTGCTGCCGCAACGGCCTTTTCAGCGTCTCGTTTCCCGCCATTAGTTCCCCTTGCCCTGGAATTTCTGCTCCGGTTTCAATTGTACCATTTCCACCGGCAAACCCAGTTTGCGAAGCGCATCAAGAAACTCCCGGCTGTCCCCCACCAGCACCATTTGCAGTTGCTCAGGGTGGAGATACTGATGCGCCACCCGTTGGACATCGGCAACGGTAACCGCGGCGATCTTATCCTGGTAGTCTTCCATGTAATGCTCGGGGTAGTGATAATAGTCGAGGCGGACGCGACGACTGACCACCGAATGGATATCGGCAAAAGCAAAAATGAAGGAATTAATCAGGCTCTGTTTGGCCAGTTCCAGTTCCGCTGCGCTGACCGGCTCGTCGATCATCTGCTGAATCAGGCGCCGCATCAGTGTCACCACTTTGACCGTCGATTCGGTCTTGGTCTCGCTGCCGGCAATAAACTGCCCGGGCAGCAGACGTCCGACCTGAAAATAGGAATAGACCGAGTACGCCAAGCCGCGATCGGAACGGATTTCACGCATCATCCGCGAATTGAAGCCGCCGCCACCGAGGATGTAATCGGCGACCCGCAGCGCATACATATCCGGGTTATCCTTGTTGATCCCCTGATGTCCCATCAAAATTGTGGTCTGCGGAATCGCCTTGTCCGCCACCAGAATGCGGCCGGCCGGGGCTGCGGGCAGGGATGGCAGGGAGAGTTCCGGCGTTTTGCCCGCCGGCCAGTCACCGAGATTCCGCTGCAGCAATCGGATCAGCTCATCCTTTTTGACATCGCCGGAAACGGCCAGCCAGAGGTTATCCGGGTGGAAATAGCGTCGGTGCAATGCCAGCAGATCGGCACGGGACAGCTTCTCGACCACCGGAATCTGCGGCGAAGCGCCGAAGGGATGTCCGGGAAAAACCGCTTTCGCCAGCAAACGACCGGCGATTGATCCGGGATCGTCATTCTGGCGGCGAATTCCATCCAGCATCTGTTTGCGGGACAGTTCCAGCCGCGCATCGTCGAACCGGGGCCGCCGCAACAGGTCAGCAAGGATCTCGATCCCCCGCTGGAGATCCCGTTGCTGCAGCGACAGGTCGATCTCATAGCTGTAGGCTGAACTCGTGACGCTCAGGTCGGCGGCCATCGCTTCAAGTTCTGTTTCCAGTTCGGCCGGGGACAAGTCGCCCGCCCCCCCCGATTCGAGCGCAGCGGCGAACAGTTGCGACAGTCCGGTTTTCCCCAGGGGATCATGGATACTGCCGCCGCCGATCAGCAGGGTCAGTTCCACCAGCGGCAATTCATGATCCTCCTTCAGATACAATTTGATACCGTTGGCCAGCTGTTGTTTTTCAACCGTCGGGAAGTTGAAGTGCAGCGGCGGAAAACTAAGCTGATCCGGCCGAACTTGCGGCACAGCCGATGGTTGGGCACAGGCGGCCAGAAATAACAGGGTGAACAGACAGATGAAGCGGTTCATTCGGCATCCTCCCGGCCAAGAGTCACGACAGTTCGGTTGTCAGCCATCAGATAACGCTTTGCGACCGCCATCAATTCCGCGCTGGTAACAGAGTTCAGCTCTTTTTCGTAGGTGACCAGGTAATGCCAGTCGCCAAGCACCTGATAGGAAGAAAGCATGCCGGCCAGACCGCTGTTCCCCTGCATGCGGCGCAGGTTCGAGGTCAGGATCTGGTTGCGAGCCTTCTCGAGTTCGGCCTCACTGACCGGCTCGCGCTGCAACCTTTCGAGTTCGGCGTAGACCGCCGTTTCAACCTCCCGGGTTTTGCGGTTGTGCTGCGGGGTGAGACTGATGACCATCAGGTTGTCGTAACGTGAACCGGGGGCGCCGTAAACTCCGACCCCTGAAATCAGCTGTTTGTCGACCACCAGCGACTGATAGAGGCGCGAGGTCCGCCCTTCTCCGAGAACCTGCATCAGGAGGTCGAAGACATAATCCTCGCGCTGCGGCATGGTCGGTTTATGAAATGCAATGGCCAGCTGCGGTTCGGCGTCAAAATCGATATGCACCCGGCGTTCGCCGTTCTGTGGCGGTTCCTGATCGAGGACCGGCGGCACCGGGACCCCCGGGTCGAGAGATCCGAAGTAACGTTTAACCAGATCCAGCGCCGCGTCGCTGTCGATATCCCCGACCAGGGTGATGATCATATTGACCGGCGAATAGTATTTATGAAGAAAGTCGCGGGTTTCCGCCAACGACAGGTTCTCGATGTCCGAAGCCCAGCCGATCACCGGATTGCGATAGGGGTGCACCTTGTAGGCGGTGGCGATCAGCGTTTCGTAAAGCAGCCCGTCGGGATTGCTTTCGTAGGACCGGCGACGCTCTTCGCGCACCACGTCCCGTTCGGTATAGAACTCCCGCAACACGGGATTGCGCAGCCGGTCCGCTTCAATCGCCGCCCAGAGTTCCAGTTTATTGGCCGGCAGATTGATGACGTAGGTCGTCTGATCTTTGGCGGTAAAGGCATTGTAGCCGACGCCGCCGTTTTCCGAATAGATCTTGGAGAACTCATCCTTGACCACCAACTGGCGATGTTTCTCCTGCAGCGCCTGTAATTGTTGACGCAGTTCCTCCAGCTCTTTCGGGTCGCGGTCCGGAAGGTTCTTGAGTTCGTCGATTTTCTGCCCGACCGCTTCGATTTTATTCAGCAGCGGCAACTCCCGCTGGTAGTCGACCGTCCCCAGGGTTTTGGTCCCTTTGAAGCGCATGTGCTCCAGCAGATGCGCCACCCCGCGTTCCCGACTGTCCTCATTGACGGCGCCGACACGGAAGCTGATATAGGCGGCGACGGTCGGTGACAGGTGACGTTCAACCAGCAGCAGGGTCAGGCCGTTTTCGAGATGGAACTCTTGCACTTTTTCCGCCAGCGTCTGCGCCTGCAACGGACCCGGCAGCAACCAGAACAGTATCAACAGATAGAACAACAGTCGTCGCATTTATAACCTCATCAATAACCGGCTCGGGTTCATCATACAGGCTCAATATTAACGCAAAGAGTGCGAAATAACTAGCGACAATGGGAAAAGCAGCGGACCGTGGAAATGCCTCGGAAACAACTTCAGGGAAACCAATCAGGCGGGCAGCAGGGCCAGTTCGACGATCTGATCGATCGAAGCGACCAGTTCAATCCGGATATCGCTGAGCACCAGTTCCTCCAGTTCACTCAAGTGCTCCCGGTTGCGCTCCGGCAGCACAATGGTTTTGACGCCGGCGCGCCGCGCGGCGAGAACCTTTTCCTTGACGCCGCCGATCGGCAGAATCCGCCCGGAAAGGGTCAGTTCCCCGGTCATCGCCACGTCACGCCGAGCCGGCCGGCCGGTCAGCAGCGAAATGATCGCCGTGGCAATGGTCACTCCGGCGGAAGGACCGTCTTTGGGAATGGCTCCCGAAGGCACATGGATATGCAGATCCTGTTTCTCGAAAAAATCGGGATCGATTCCGAATTCTTCTGCCCGGCCGCGCACATAGGTCAAGGCCGCCCGGGCTGATTCCTGCATCACGTCCCCCAGGCTGCCGGTCAGGGTAAAGTCTTTGCGCCCCGGCATCTTGGCCGCTTCGACGAAGAGGATATCCCCGCCCGATTCAGTCCAGGCCAGCCCGGTCACCACCCCGACGCGATCCTCCTCGCCGGCGACATCGATGAAAAACGACCGGGGGCCGAGCAGTTTTTCGACGTCCTTGGCGGAGATCTGTTTGCGTGGCTTATCCCCCTGGGTGATCTCCTTGGCCACTTTGCGGCAAATGGAGGCGATCTTCCGCTCCAGATTCCGCACACCGGCCTCACGGGTATAGTCCTGAATGATTTTATCGATCGACTGCGGAGTGAATTCCAAGGGTTTGCCGCTCAAGCCATTTTCTTCGATCTGCTTCGGAATCAGGTATTTAAAGGCGATCTGCTGCTTGTCCTCATCACTGTAACCGCTCAGGTGGATCACTTCCATGCGGTCCTTCAGGGCATGCGGAACCGGGTCAAGGATATTGGCCGTGGTGATGAACATGACCTTCGACAGATCGAAAGGGACATCAAGGTAGTGATCCTTGAAACTGTCGTTCTGTTCCGGGTCGAGAACTTCCAGCAACGCCGATGCCGGGTCGCCGCGAAAATCCTGGCCGATCTTGTCGACTTCATCAAGCATGAAGACCGGGTTGTTCGATTCCACCCGGCAGATTTCCTGGATCACCCGTCCCGGCAGCGCGCCGATGTAAGTGCGCCGATGACCGCGAATTTCGGCCTCATCCTTCATCCCGCCGAGGGAAAAACGGATAAATTTGCGCCCCATGGCCCTGGCGATGGAGCGCCCCAGCGAAGTCTTGCCGACCCCCGGCGGTCCGACAAAGCAGAGAATCGGACCCTTGGTGGTCTCCCGCAGAGAACGGACCGCGAGGTATTCCAGGATGCGCTGTTTGACCTCCTTGAGGCTGTAATGATCTTCGTCCAGCACCTGTTCGGCAATGTGAATATCGAGATTATCCTTCGTCCCCTTGTTCCAGGGAGTGGAACAGAGATATTCCAGGTAGGTCCGGGACACGGTGTATTCCGGCGAGGCCGGATTGATCTGTTCCAACCGGCGCAGCTCTTTTTCCGCCACCTGCAATACCTCGTCAGGCATCTCCGCCTGGCGAATCCGGGTCCGCAGTTCGTTGATTTCCGCCTGACGCGGGTCCTGTTCTCCAAGTTCCTTCTGAATCTGTTTCATCTGCTCGCGCAGGATATGCTCTTTCTGCGACTTGCCGAGTTTTTTGCTGACCTCGGTCTGGATCTCGCCGGTAATCTGCATCTTCTGCACTTCGTTGGTCAGGTGCAGGTAGACCGTTTTCAGCCGTTCAACCGGATCGATGGTACTCAACAGCTGCTGCTGAACTTCGGGTGAAACACCCATATAAACGGTTATCATGTCCGCCAGCCGACCCGGATCCTCGATCCGGTCGATCATCTGCATCACATCTTCCGGCAGCGGCCGACCGTACGCCAGAGCGATCTTCAATAAGGCATTGACACTCTGGACCAGGGCATCGACGACCAGTCCTTTCACTTCCTGCTCCTGGATCAGTTCGATTGCTGCTTTCAGGCAGGGATCATCCGTCATCTGAATTTTCATGACGAAACGTTGCAGACCTTCGATGGTCACCTTGCCGCCGCCATTGGGAAATTTGATCAACTGATTGATTTTACAAACGGTTCCGATCTTGGGATGCTCCTCAAAGGTACAAATTCCCTTCTGTTCCGGACAATATACCGTTCCGAGCATCTGGTCGCCGCGCATCGCCTCTTCAATGATCGGGGTCGTCTCGCGGGTAAAGAAAACCGGCAGGACCATATAGGGAAACACGATCTGCTCCTTGATCGGGTAGATCGGGATAACCTTGGGAATCTGATGGGGATTTGGCATTTGTGCGCTCGATATCTGGCTCTCAGGAGGCCGGAATTATTACCACTTTGCAGATCTCGCTTTAAAAAACACTAACATTTATTCCGATTTCGTCAAGAGCATTGTTTGATCGAATTTCGGCTCGAATAATTCCATGAGCGAACCTGGAAGGTACGGCTATCCGGGAAAAGCAGGATTGGGAGCATTCGCCGGCAAGGGACCGAACATGCTCGGATGAGCCCTGCCCGGCAACTTTCATCCGAAGTTATCAATCTCTCAAAACCTGGGACAAGACTGCTGACAGTTTATTCAGATTGTACGGTTTTGAAACCACCCCCTTGAAGCCGAATTCAGTAAAATTCGCCATGATCGGGTCGTCGGCATAGCCGCTGGAAACGACCAAGCTGGCTTGCGGGTCGAGCTGCAGAATCATTGGGGCAGCCTCTTTGCCCCCGAGTCCGCCGGGAATGGTCAGATCGAGAATGACCAGGTCGTAAGGTTCACCATCCGCCAAAGCCTGCTGAAAGAATTGCACGGCCTGCTGCCCGTCAGTTACCGTTTCCACCGTGAAAGATAGTTCTTCAAGCATAGCGGTGACTGTGGTACGGATGACCTCTTCATCATCCATGACAAGGACTTTGGCCGGTGGCCCCTGGACCGCAGGCGCAAGATCGGGCTGTTTTCTGGAGAGTTCCCCAGTTTCAGAAGCTGGGAGATAAAGGGTAAAGGTGGTTCCTTTGCCGAGTCGTGACGCGACACTGATGTGACCGCTGTGCCGGGCAATGATGGAATAGATGGTGGCCAGGCCAAGGCCGCTGCCGGTCTGCTTGGTGGTGAAATAGGGATCGAAAACCCGGTCCAGGTGTTCCGGGGCGATTCCAATGCCTTCATCGGTCACAGTGATCTGGAGATACTTCCCCCCGTCCAGATCCGGCACGGTATTCATCGGGATCTCAGCGTTCTCAACTTCGATATACAAATGCCCGCCATCGGGCATGGCCTGTTTGGCATTTATCGACAGATTAGAAAAAACCTGTTGGATCTGCCCCTGATCCGCCTTGGCGAGCCACAGGTTGTCAGCGAGGACGATGACCGGTTTTACCTTGCTGCCGGAAAGATTGAAATTAACGACATCTTCGATCAGATCACCAAGGCTTAAATTTTCTTTGACAGGATCCCCACCCTTGGCGAAGGTCAGCAGCTGTCCTGAAAGAAGGGTTGCTCTGTTCATCGATTCTTCGGCAGCAGCCAGATAGCGAAACGCCGGATGCTCCGGATGATCCTTGGCCAGTTTGGCTCTGGCAAGAGAGACATTGCCGTACACCCCTGCCAGGATATTGTTGAAATCATGCGCAATGCCACCTGCCAGAACGCCGAGACTTTCCAACTTCCGGACCTGCTGGAGCTGTTGCTCAAGTTCCAATTTTTCTCTCTCTACACTTTTGCGATCGGTCACGTCTCTGGAAATTCCCACCAGGCCGATCGGTTGTCCTTCCGAACCATAAATTGGGGCTTTCACGGTTTCCAAGAGGCGTCTGCCGGAAATCGGCGTTGGCACCCACTCCTCGACGCGAATGGAGGAACCGCCGGCCAAAACCATTTGGTCGTTTTTGACGACCTGTTCTGCAAACTCCCGGTCGAAAAAATCAAAATCAGACTTGCCAATCTGTTCAGCTTCCGCCATCCCGGTAAATTTTTCGGAGGCCTTATTGCAGCCGAGATAGATACTGTTTTGATCCTTGAAGTAGATCAGGTCTTCAGCTGAATCGATAAGGCTGCGCAGAAAAGCCTTCTCATTCCAGAGCATCTCTTCAGCCTGCTTGCGCTCCGTGATGTCATAACTCAGCACAACAATGGAGGTGACCTTCCCCTCTTCGCCGAAAATCGGGGAATAATTCACGCGAATCCAGCGTTTTCCCGAAACCAGGTTAAAGGTATTTTCGTACGATATCGGCTTCCCCTGCCTCACCACATCGATATATTTCAGCGCATGCTGATAATTTTCTTCCCCGATAATCTCCTTGATGTGGCTGCCGATAATTTCCCCCCTCGGGATACCGAATGATTTTTCAAATTGGTCATTGACGAATTCGTAGTGCAAAGTGTCCGCATTGACATAGGCAATATGGCCCGGGGTATTCGCCACCAGGTTCTCGAACCTGTCGTTGCTGGCCTTTAAGAGATTGCCTTGTTCTGCAAGAACCCGGTTGGCGTTGTTCAGATCCTCGGTCCTTACTCTCACCATCTTTCGGAGCAGCAGAACGATCCCCAGGGCGATCGCCAGTCCGAGGGCGAGAACCAGCGCCAGTATGACAATATAGGTATGATCACTCTTCGGCTCGGGGTCATAGAGAAAACCGTCCAAAGAGAAATCGCCCGGCAGCAACCCCAGGTCGGCATAGGTCTCAGCAATATGTCGCCATCTCCCCGGGTTCATGTAACCCATCTCGACCAGTTCCGGTTGAATCAGTTGCGCCATCTGGTGTGCTTCAAAGAGCAGGTGTTCACGGATTTTTCCTTGGGAATATTCGGCGAGAATCAACTCGACAATCTCTTCCGGATGAGCCATGGCGTATTTCCAGCCACGGATACTTGCTTCCCGGAACGCCTTGACCCGGGCGGGGTGGTTTTTTATCTCAGCTTCAGTGGTGAACAGGGCATCCCCATAGAAGTCGATGCCTGCCGAACGCGGAGAATAGGCAAGATAACGGAAACCTATCCGGTCCAAAAAAAATGGTTCATTGGTGAGATAGGCGGAGATGGCATCCACTTTGCCATCGATGAAATCTTGTAGATTATAACTGTGACTGACGCTGGTAAATCGGTCGCGGGTCAGTCCTTCACTCAGTAAATAGGCCGCTATATCAACCGTGTTTTTTTCCAGCATGATGCGCTTGCCGGCCAGGTCGTGAATATTCTGGGTGGGAGACTCCTGGCGGGCAATAAGTATTGCCGGAGAATGCTGGAAGATGACTCCCAGCGCGACTACCGGCTTCCCTTCCTTGCGGGCCAGTAACAGACGGCTGTCAAAGACACCATACTGGGCCGTCCCTTCCAGGACAGAATCAATGACCGCTTTTTCCGGGCGGGCTTCGAGAAAATTCACTTCGAGGCCGGCGGCCCGATAGTATCCTTTGGCCTTGGCGGCATAGTATCCGGCGAATTGAAACTGGTGCCGCCATTTCAACTGAAGGGTCACTTTTTCGCGGGCACGGGCTGGGGCCGCGCAGGACAGCAGTATTGCCACAGCAAAAAGACAAATACAGAGGATAAGGTCCCGGCGCTGAAAATTGTCCGCTAAGATAGATTTTACATTCATTCCTGCATTCGCTCCGAGGCATAGGAATATGACTTGAGAAACGAAACGGTCTCCTGTCATAGGCTCGCAGGACAGAAAACGCGCGAGCATTAAAAAATTCTACCTGATTTATGACCGCTTGTCAGGATAGAAACAGCAATGGGCGCGACATCGGATCTTGTGACTCAGCGAAAATCGGTTCTTCGAAATAGGCAGATAGAAAATGCGCCATCACCAGCGCCGGTTAATTTTTGACAAACGCTGCGGTGACTGCTTAACTTCAGATTGTACGGGGTAAAAAACTGGTGTATTTTCTGCCCGTTAACAATCATCTGAACTTACAGGGAAAGAACTTGAAAATATGAAACGTATTGCCGTTTTGACCAGTGGCGGAGATTGTTCCGGAATGAACGCCACGCTACGGGCCGTGGTTCGCGCCGGTCTGGCCTCAGGAATTGAAGTTGTCGGGATTCAAAAAGGCTTTCACGGCCTGATCGACCGGCACTATGAAATCATGACCACCCGATCGGTCAGCAACGTGTTGCAACGCGGCGGAACCTTCCTGCAGAGCGCCCGCTGCAAGGAGATGCAGACCGAGGCCGGGCAGCGCCTGGCCACGGAAAATTTAAAAGGGCTGGGAGTCGAAGGGCTGGTGGTGATCGGCGGCGACGGCTCGATCAAGGGCGCCCAGGCCATTCAACAGCACGGTATCGCGGTCATTGCCATTCCGGCTTCGATCGACAACGATATCCCCTTTACCGAAATGTCCCTCGGAGTCGATACCGCACTGAACAACATTGTCACGGCCGTCGACAAACTCAAGGACACCGCATCCTCACATGATCGGACCTTTGTTGTCGAAACCATGGGACGCAACTGCGGCTACCTGGCGCTGGCCGCGACCATTGCCGCCGGCGCCGAATACAGTTTGATTCCTGAAGAACCCTATGACCTGGATAAAATCTGTGTCGATTTGCGCCGGCGCTTCCGGGAAGGGCGCAGCAATTCCATCATCATGCTCGCCGAAGGTGCGGGCAAAGCCCAGGATATCGCCGACCAGATCAAGGATCGCATCGGCTTCGAAACCAGGGTGATCGTGCTCGGGCATTATCAGCGCGGCGGCTCGCCGAGCGTCTTCGATCGGCTGCTCGGCGCCCGTTTCGGTCAAGCGGCGGTGGAGAACCTGATGAACGGGAATGGCGGGAAAATGGTCGGTCTGCAGGGAACCGACATCATCCTGACCGAGCTGGATAAAGTCATCAGTTCCGGCAAACGACCGATCGATAAGATGCTACCGCGCTTAGCCATGCAATTGATGGTATGATGCGGCAATCACTGCCTGCCCCAGTGCCAAACCGCCATCATTGGGCGGAACCTGGTGATGCAGCAGCACCTCGAACCCGGCATCGCGTAACAACCGGGCAGTCCGTTCGGTGAGATAGCGGTTCTGGAACACCCCGCCGGAAAGCGCTATCGGCAGCCCTCCCCTTTCAGCGGCAATTCGCCGGCAGACTTCCAGGATGCACTGCGCCAGACCATTGTGGAAGCGGGCGCTGATCCGCTCCGGGGGGACCTGTTCGGACAGATCCTGAACCAGTTGCCGGATCATCGGCGCCGGGTCGATCTGCAGCAGACCGGCGGATTCATCCAGGGCAAAGGGATAGTTCGGCTCCCCTGCCCCGTCCTCGTCGATCAGCATCTCCAGTTCCAGCGCCGCCTGTCCCTCGTAACTGACCCGATTGCGCACCTCGACCAACGCCGCCACCGCGTCGAACAGTCGGCCGACGCTGCTGGTCAGTGGCGAGTTCAGACTTTTTTCGATCATCTGCCGTAACAGCTTCAGGTCAGCGCTGCCGATTTCCTTGAGGAAAGCAAGCTCTGGCCACTCCGGGCCGAAAGCGTGCTGGAGGTGACTGACCGCCATTCGCCAGGGTTCCCTGGTTGCCGCATCCCCGCCCGGCATCGGCCGATAAGCCAGATGAGCAACCCGCTCGAATTGCTGCAGATCGCCAACCAGGAATTCCCCCCCCCAGATCTTGCCGTCACGGCCGTAGCCGATGCCGTCGAAAATCACCCCGATCGCCGGCCCGGGCTGCCCATTGTCCACCAGGCAACTTGCCAGGTGGGCGTGATGATGCTGCACCGCCACCAGCGGCAGCTCGCCGGCCAGTTCCCCGGCGACATGGGTCGACAGGTAATCGGGGTGCAGATCGTGGGCGATCGCCTGCGGGCGGACCTCGAACAGTCCCTGCAGATGGGTAACCGCCTGCTTCAGGGAATCGACCACCTGCTGGTTCTTCAGATCGCCGATGTGATGACTCAGGTAGCCCCGGTCGCCGCGGGTCAGGCAGATGGCGCTCTTCAGCTCGGCCCCCAGAGCCAGCACCGCCGGCTGCTCGCCGGGGAGCTTCACCCCGCGCGGCACATAGCCGCGCGAGCGGCGATAAAGCACCGGTTCGCCGTCGAGCAGCCGAGCGATGGAATCGTCGGTACGGATATGGATGCGCCGGTTGTGCTGCAGGGTGTAGTCGGCGATCCCCCGCAGGCGCCGCTGCGCTTCGGCATTTTCGAAGGCGATCGGTTCGTCGCTCCGGTTGCCGCTGGTCATCACCAGGGCCGCAAACTGTTCAAGCAACAGGTAATGAAGTGGGGTGTAAGGGAGCATGACACCGAAGAATTTATTGTTCGGCGCGACCTGCGGGGACAGTACGTGATCCTCCCGCCGGCGCAGCAGCACGATCGGCCGTTCGACCCCTTTCAGCAGGCGGACCTCTTTCTCGGCAACCTGAGCGAACCGGCTGATCCGCTTCAGGTCGAAGCTCATCAGCGCGAACGGTTTTTCATCGCGCAACTTGCGCTGCCGCAGGCGCCGGACCGCTTCGTCGTTGGTCGCGTCGACCGCCAGGTGGTAGCCACCCAGCCCCTTGACGGCGACGATTTCACCCTTCTGCAATCGTTCTACGGCCGCAACTAACGGGTCCTGCTCCGGCAGCAGCAGCCCGTCGGCAGCGTGAAATGAGAGCTGCGGCCCGCAGTCCGGGCAGGCGTTCGGCTGGGCGTGGAAGCGGCGCGAGGTGGGATCGTCGTATTCCGCCCGACAGGCGGGGCACATGGGAAAATCGGCCATGGTGGTCAGCGGCCGGTCGTAGGGGACGTCGGTGACGATGGTGTAGCGCGGGCCGCAGTTGGTGCAGTTGATGAACGGGTAGCGGTAGCGCCGGTCGGCCGTGTCGAACAGTTCCCGCAGGCAGTCGTCACAGATGGTCGCATCGGGGGAGATCTCGGTGCTGCGGCCGGAGTCGGCTTGACTCTCGATGATGCGGAACCCCTGCTCACTCCGCGCCGCTTCGTTTGTCACCCGCAGGTCATTGATCGCGGCCAGCGCCGGCAATTGCTGCTCCAGCGCCTGCAGAAAATCATCCAGCACCACCCCCTCACCTTCCAATTCGATCTGCACCCCGTGGCTGTCATTGAACACCAACCCGGCCAGCTGCCGCTCCACGGCCAGTCGATAGACAAAGGGACGGAATCCGACTCCCTGCACGATCCCGCTCACCCTGATTTTACGTCGTTGCAACGCCATCGATCTGCCCGTTTCAATTGTCCCAGAGAAGACTCATTGTGGCATCATCTATCGGTATTCTCAACAATGTATACATCATCGACGTAGAAGACCGGTTAAGGGTTTCCATTATCATAAATTTCCATTAATATTATAATCCGCAAGCTGGCCACAAGGAGCGGTTCTGTTCGAGGTAAATTCAAGGGGCAAGAATGACAAACTGTTTCAACAAAACAATTCTGTCCATAATTGCCGGACTGACGGTTTTCGCCATTGCTGGCGGATATTATTATTTTCAGCCCAAGGTTCCCGACTTCGGTGACTACCAGGCGGGTCCGGAGAGGAAAAAGGTTTTTTTCAATTATTTCCTGCCGTTAATTGAAGAGCAAAATCAGGAGATTCTGGAAACCCGTCTGCGGCTTGAGGAATGGAGTATAAACCGGGAAAATATCAGCTGGTGGGATGCCAGGCAGATACGAAATCTGGCTGAAGCCTATGGAATTGATGCGTTTGCTATCGAAAATGATGCAGACTGGGAGGTTCTCCTGAGGCGGGTCGATGCCGTTCCACCGTCCCTGGCACTTGCTCAAGCGGCGGCGGAGAGCAACTGGGGCACGTCCCGTTTCGCCCGGATAGGCTACAACTTCTTCGGCCAGTGGTGCTTCGAGGAAGGTTGTGGTATCGTTCCCGATCGACGGGATGCGGGAAAGAACCATGAAATCGCCGTCTTTGATTCACCTGAAGCTGCGGTGGCAAGCTACATCCACAACCTCAACAGCCACGCTGCCTACAAGCCGCTTCGCGAAATCCGAGCCATGCTCAGAACCACCAACAATCCGATCCCCGGCAAAATACTCGCCGCCGGACTGGGCAAATATTCCGAACGCGGTGATGCGTACATCGAGGAATTGCGCTCGCTGATCACTTATAATCATCTATCGCAATACGATCACCCATGATGAGCGGACAGCGAAACTCCGACTGACAGCCTATACCGGACTGGGACTTCGGCCTCGACATAGCATCTATCCCGTGGCAGATATCCTGTCAATCAAGACTCATGGTCCTCAAAAGGGAAAAGGGTTGCAGACAGCTGCTCGCGCGGCTATAGTGCCGTTTCCAAACGATAAAACAAGGAGCACCGCATGATTACCGCCATCAGCCCGATTGACGGGCGCTATGCCTCGAAGGTCAGCGAGCTGACCGAATGTTTCTCCGAATACGCCTTGTTGAAAAACCGCGTCAAGGTCGAAGTGATGTGGCTGATCGCCCTCAGCAAGGAGCCGGGAATCGCCGAATGTCGCGCCCTGACTGCCAAGGAGGAACAGCAGCTGCGGCAGATCGTCGCCGATTTCACCCCGACCGAGGCGGAGCAGGTCAAAAAGATCGAAGCGGTCACCAACCACGACGTCAAGGCGGTCGAATATTACCTTAAGGAAAAGATCGCCGGCAGCAGCCTGGAGGAGCTTTCCGAGTTCCTCCACTTCGCCTGCACCTCCGAGGACATCAACAACCTCTCTCACGCGTTGATGCTGAAAGACGGCCTGGCCGCCCTGACCCCGCTGCAGAGCGAAATCATCACCTTCGTCGCCAAGCTGGCCAAAGAATTCAAAGATGTGCCGATGCTGGCCCGCACCCACGGCCAGACCGCCTCGCCGACCACGATCGGCAAGGAGCTGGCGGTGTTCGCCGCCCGGTTGCGGAAACAGAGCGACAAGATTGCCGCAGTCGAACTGCTCGGCAAATTGAACGGCGCCGTCGGCCACTTCAACGCCCACCTCTCCGCATATCCTCAGGTCGACTGGGTCAAACTGACCAAAGATGTCATCGAGGGAGAACTGGGAATCAAGCAGAACCTGTTCACCACCCAGATCGAACCACACGACTACATGGCCGAACTGTTCGACGCCCTGGCTCGCTGGAACACCATCCTCAACGATTTCAACCGCGACATCTGGACCTATATTTCGATGGCCTACTTCGGCCAGCGGACGGTCAAAGGCGAAGTCGGCTCTTCGACCATGCCGCACAAGGTCAACCCGATCGACTTCGAGAACTCAGAAGGAAATTGCGGGCTGGCCAACGCCATTTTCAGCCACCTCAGCGCCAAGCTGCCGATCTCCCGCCTGCAGCGCGACCTGACCGACTCGACGGTACTGCGCAATATGGGGGTCGGTTTCGGCTACAGCATGATCGCCTACAAATCGACCCTCAAGGGCTTAAGCAAGCTGAAGCTGAACGAGCAGAATCTGACCAAGGACCTGGATAATGCTTGGGAGGTGTTGGCCGAGCCGATCCAGACGGTGATGCGCAAGGCGGGGATCGAAAAACCTTACGAAAAACTGAAAGAACTGACCCGCGGCCAGCAGATCGACCGCGAGACGATCCGGACTTTCGTCGAAGGCCTCGACCTGAATCCTGAGGACAAGCAGCGGCTGCTCGACCTGACCCCGGCCGGATACATCGGCCTGGCGGCGAAGATCGTCGATCTGCTCGATTGATCATTTTATTCCAAACATCATCGAAGGGCCGCACACGCGGCCCTTTTTTTGTTCCTTGATGACAACAAGGAGCGATTCGGATGGAAAGACCCTGACAACTGAACAAAAGAATTTGCGCGCCGGATTTGTCCGTATGAACTTATCGCCTATACTGCTAATGAAAGGATAGAATTTCCTTGAACGCAACTGAATGAAGAGAAAGAAAGGAACCGGACATGAGCAGAAAAATCGCGATCATCACCGGGGGCAGCCGGGGCCTGGGAAAGAGTACCGCCCTGCATCTGGCGCGCAGGGGTGTGGACGTACTCCTCACCTATCACAGCCGGCAGGACGAAGCGGAAGCCGTTGTCGCAGAACTCGGGAGGCTCGATGCTCGCGCCGCGGCCCTGCAGCTCGATACGGGCAACATCAGCAGCTTTCCGAAGTTTGTCGCGCAGGTGAAGAAACGGCTGCAGAGTCACTGGCAGCGTGAGAAATTCGACCATCTGGTCAACAATGCGGGGATCGGCATTCGCGCTTCGATCGAGGAAACCACCGAGGAGCAGTTCGACCAGTTGATGAACATTCATTTCAAGGGGGTATTTTTCCTGACCCAGGCGCTGTCGCCGCTGATCGCCGACGGTGGACGCATCGTCAATTTGTCCAGCGGCCTGGCCCGCTTCGCGCTCCCCGGTCATGCAGCTTACGCCTCGATGAAAGGGGCGATCGAAGTGCTGACCAGATACCTGGCCAAAGAACTCGGGCCACGCGGCATCGCGGTGAACGCAGTAGCGCCCGGCGCCATCGAAACCGATTTTGGCGGCGGCATGGTGCGCGACAATGCCGATATCAATGCCTATATCGCGTCACAAACAGCACTGGGGCGCGTCGGCCTGCCGGATGATATCGGTGGATTAATCGCCGCGCTGCTCTCGGAGGATGGGCGCTGGGTCAATGCTCAGCGGATCGAAGCATCGGGGGGAGTGTTCCTCTGAAAAGGCGAAAATTATTGCTGGCGACCGGGCTGGGTTGACACTGGTCCGGCGCCACCCCTCGGCCCAAAGCTATAAACAGATATGGTTTTTGGCATACCGCCTCTGCTGTCGATCTTCCCTGCTGTGCCGAAGGCAGCGACCTTCCTTTTTAGCGACACCTTCGCCAGTATTTGTAGATTCAACAGGCTCCGGAATATGATCGCCGACAGCGCCGGGCAATAGCCGCAGAATTTTTTTCTCCGATGTGCATCCGAAATTATCACTATTATTTTTAGGCCTACGGCCGCGAGGCCATTTATCAGACATACCAATTCCTCCTGGCTTGATAGCATCGGTTTTGCTGAGGTTAGAAAATACCCCAATCTACCGATATATCAATGATCCGAAAGTAGCTAATATTTACACTTAAGTACCAGTATATTCAGTTTATAACCGTTCAGACCCATCACCCGGTGTCAGCGATGGTGTATCCGAAACCGCGAATTTTTCACTCTCCTCATCCAGGCAACCTGAACTATCAGTTTCAACTTATCCGCATGTTCTCTTTGCATTCAAATTCCCCACAAGTTCTTGTGAAATCTTCCGACAGGGATATTATTGAAAATATTCCGCATATTTTTCAGCCTGTTGTCTGTTTTATTCGGGAGAAGAGATCATGCCAGCTGGGCAGGAACAGATTAAAGTTCTGATCGCGGTCGGCAACAATATCCTCGCTGAAGGTCTGCGGAGAATCACGTCAGAGGATCAGCAGATCAATGCCGTTGTCCTGGGCGCGGGGGGGAAAACCATCAAACCTGATCTTCTTCTGTTTGATTCCAATCTGAATTTATCTGCACTTCAGGACAAATATCCCGAGGCCAAATTGATTCTTATCGATACCGGTCTGAAAAACCATGAAATAGCCTTTCTGCTGGTCAATTATAAACTCAGGGGAATTATTTCCCCCGACGCAAGTCTCGAGTTGTTTCACAAAGCAGTCAGGGTGGTCAACCAGGGGGAAATCTGGATCGACCAGAAACACTTGAAGTCTCTGCTGCAACGCAACGGGGTGCTGACCGAACATGAGGAGATTAACCGTCTGAGCGACCAGGATAAAACCATCGTGCAATTGATCAGTCGGGGGTGCAAAAATCGCGAGATCGGTGAAAAACTCTGCCTCAGCGAACATACCATCAAGGCGCATGTCAGCCGCATCTACAAACGCTTGAACGTCAGCAATCGGGCTCAACTGGCGAGTCTTGCCAAAGGTTATTTTACAAATATGCACTAACTGTAGAGACATTTGCCCCTACACCCATGGTCACAATTATCGATACTTTCGTTTTTCAAATCGCCACTATCAAGTCATTGAAATTCAGCCCGGGTGCGGCAGAATTGCAATCATATACAAGAGAATTTTCAGTTTTTCGTCCGGATGTGGAGCACGCAAATGCGTCAGAAACGGCACCGTGATTATCTACGGAAAGATTTTCTGGAAGATTTCAAAAGCTTGCCGAAAAGCGATTTCTGGCCGTATCTCCCCCGAAAGACCAGATCCGATATCCTGTCCATGCTCGACGAATTTCTGGTCGACAAGGAGGGAAATATCGGTGATACCCATTTCCAGGGAAGCTGAGAGAAGATGCTGATTCCTGTGACATTCAAGAATGGAAACGAGAAATTGGTCGGTCGTGACGAGCTGCAATTTCTGATAGCAACCAGCCAGGTGATATTTTTCAAACGCTCGGACGGCTGGGTCGTTGTCGGTCGTGACAGAATGCGCAGCCGCCGTCTGCATTTCGCGGGGAAAGACCGCCGCAAGCTCAGTGTAAAAGTAAAAAATTACTGGTATTAAGAGATCCGGCACGGACACCATAACCGCCATGCCTGCCCCGTCGCCAATCACTCATCAGGACCAATCTGGAGCACCATGGCCCAACGGATAGCCAATTTTCAGCGGAATCAATCCCCGTAGACGATCAGCGACTCGCGTCGGTAAAGTCCATTGAGAATACTCAAGGTTTTCAAGTCAATAAAATAGATCTTTTTGATTCCTGCCTTCCGTGTCTCGTTCAGAATTTTGTTCGTCGACCATTCAGCAGTCAAGCTGTAACCTGACAACGGATCCCTGATTTTATGGGTGTCGATTATACAACTTTTGCTACCGATCCGGGTCGCATTGAATTCCTTCGAATAGGGGGTGACCTTGTTCGAATAAAGCAAGGCAATCTGCCCACACCCGCTCAGAAGCAGTACGAGCAGCAGGACGACACTATTAATCGCCGTAGACAACGGTCGACACCTCGGAATAGAGTCCGAAACAGATGGAAAATACCTTGATATCGGCATGACGAATGACCGTCAGATGACCATTTTCGGCCGCGGCTCTGGTCCCGGAATCCCCCCAGGCGAACAACCAGAGAACAGCGTAACTGCTTGCCATCCCGGTTTTCGACCCAAGCTCGGTCTGGTTGTACTCGGTGCCGAGCGGTCGCTGGACATCCGTGTAGAGGCAGCCCGAAAGCAGCAGCGACAACAGCAGTAATGCGATCAATCGACTCTTCATGACTGTTTTCATACCGACACTCACTTCGCGGAAATTATGGAGTTTCCTGGCTGACTCAGCAACACTCTATTGGTCGATCAGTGTAAATTAACTACCCGGCGAATTTACAGCCTGGCCGCCTGCACATGCATCCAGTCGTAGTTTTTGCTGCGCCCCAGGCTGACCCAGCCTTCCTCTTCCCAGAAGCGCCACCAGGCCGCGTATTCCGGTCGAGCGAAAGCCGCCCGGTCGCGCCCCCATTCCAGCTTGTTGCGATCCGGGTCATAGTCGATGGCGATCCCCCAGGAATGCATCGACCATTTCGTACCACCGCGCATTTTGCGCACATTGAGGCAGCCTCCCCAGCGGTCGAGGCGCATTTCCTTGATCTGTTCCAGGCCGTAGTGGTCGAAAACTTTGGTCAGAACCCTTTGGGCGCTGTCATGAACCTTCTCATGACAGTAGAAGGTATGCACGCTTTGCCGCAGATCCCAGGCCAGCCGGTGCGGATAAGGGAGACTGAGTTTAATCTGTTTGTCCCCGGTCTTGCCGTAAAAGTCGAGCAGCAGGTTTTCATCCTGGTCCGGCCAGTTGTTCGGATTGGCAAGCAACGGCTGATCGTCCCGCCAGGGTTGTGGAAGTTCGCCATGCTCCAGCAGGTAGGAGAGGGTTTCGAAACCGTAGTCGGTCTGCTGCCCCCAGTACCCGTCGACCGGACCGACCGCGATCTGCCGCTCGCTGCAGAGCAGTTGCAGATAGGCGACCGATTTGCGCGGATTCGACCAGTCCTGCCACCCTTGCGGCAATTTATCCTTGCGGCCGAGAAGGGCCTTTTCCACTGCCGCATAGGTATTGGTGCCGAGTTTGCCGTCGACCTTCCCCGGCGCGAAACCTTCAGCACTGAGCCGGGTCTGTATCAATCGAACTGCTGCGCTTTGCATAACGACCCTCCTTCCGGATTACCACCATTATGGAACTTAAAGCACGCAAACCTGTGCCCAATAATTAACCAACTGTTGTCCCTCCGGTCCGGTATGCCGTTCTTTGAGCAGTTTATCAAGGGTCTTCAACTGTTTGACGGCCGTGGTGCGGGCAGGGTGATTTGCCGGGACAGTGGCGTGATTATTCAATCGATCCTGTGCGACCATGAAATTACGATAGGCCGCCAACTGAGCCTGGAGCAGGTAAATCTGGACCGGATGCTTTGCATCGACAAGGTCCCGGCCACGCTGGATATCGGCGATGGCGCCATGGTCACCGACCAGCAGGGCCTCAACATCGGGCCGTAGCGCAGCCTTGGCATCCGGCGAAAGCGTCTGCGCTCCGAAGATTTTCTGGTAGGCCTGGTCGGTCTTGATCAGACCGGGCAAGGCAGTCAGCACGGCGCGGTCACGTGGATAGATCTGGCTGTCGGCGCTGGCCTGCACTTCCGCAGCGGTTGCCAGCGCCTTGGAAAACTGGCCCAGCCGCCATTGACTCATGGCCTTCAGCGTCAACGCCGTTCCCCAGAGGCCATCGTCACGAAGCTTTTTCTCGTCGGCCGGGCTGAGCTTATCGAGGCTGAGCAATGCGCTGGCATAGCCGGTTCGCGCCGCACTCCAGGCCGCCGGCGTGCCGGAGACGCTGTCATCCAGGGCGCCGTTAAAATCCAGCCGCAGCGCGTTCTCCGCGGCTGCGGCCTGGTTGAAGGCGTCCTGAGCCTCCCGCAGCCGGTTAACGTCGGCGCAGCCGGCAACCAGCACCGGCAATACGACCACGATCAGGACAAGGAGGCGCGAAAATATGCTGGAACGACAATTTCTGATGACATTGTTCATCACGATCTCCCGATTCTCCGGTTCACTTGATCAGGCGGCCAGGAGTTCCTGCAGCTTGGTCTCCAATCCCAGCAGATCCAATGGTTCTCCGGTTGCCAGCAGTTCGATCTGCTGTTCAAAAAAGGCGGCGAACGTCATTACCCCGGCGCCGCTCAACCGGGACTTGGCGAGGCAATCAAGACACAGGGCAACAACTTCCACGATCGTTTCGTTGCGCACCAGCTGCCATGCAGCGCGGGCATCGATATCGGCAGCGAAAATCGTACTGAAAATCGCTGCGAGCGCAGCCCCGATCAGCGGCTGTCCCGCCGCGGCGATATCGGTCGGCAGCTTATCGAAAAACTCCTTGCGTTGCCCGACGCTGACCAGCACCGCGCGCAGGATTTCGACGCCTGTGGCCGGGCTGAGCCGATCGTCAGCGTGACTGCGCACCACGTCCAGCGTGACGGTCAGGGCAACCTTCAGATTCCCGTTGAGCTGCCCGGCAGCATTGAGTAACCAGCTGGGATTGGCCGCCAATTCGTCAAAAACGGTATCGGTGACACTCAGGATATCGGCGCTGGTGAAACGCAGCGTCCATTTCTGATCGCCGGCTGGTTTGCTGGTGAGAATTTCAAGAGTCGTACTGGCGGCGGTGAGCAGCAGGTGCCGTTGCGGGTTATTCGCCAGATCCGGCCACAGCAGTGCGAGATTGTCGCCGGTCTTGTCGAGAATCATCCGGGTCAGTTCCGGCAACAGATCGGGAGTGAAGAGCGTATCGAACTGACTGAGTTCACCGGCGATTGAGGCAAGCAGTTTTTGCAGGCCGGCGTTGTCGGTCTGAACCAGTATCTCCGGGTGTTCGCCGATCACCTTGAGGGCGCTTTTGATGACCGTTTCCATTCCGTTGCGACTGAACAACCGGTCCAGTTGCAGATCTGAATTGTCCAGGACCAGTCCAAGGACCGAGGCGCCGACCTGGCTGACAAGCGCCGCCTGCCCGGCCTGCTCAACGTCAAGATAGCGTTTAGGGTCGGAGAGCACCAGTCCTCCGGCGCTGGAGAGCAGGCTGCGGAAAACCAGTTCCGCCCAATCGCCGACCTGCTCTTTCTTGACCAGATCAGTATCGCCGAGCAGTTCCAGGCGCCGGGCCACATCGGCACTCAGCGTCCTGGTCGTGACATTGACCAACTCCTGCACCTTGGCATCGGCGGGCAGCAGCTGGTAATTTTCCGATACCGTTTCCAATGCGGCGACCAGCAAACGGGCGGGAATGCTCCCCAATTGCTCGTCGCTGAAATGGATCTCGCTCATCCCCTGCAGAAAACCGGCGAGGATCTTGCCTTCACGCGAATCCTTATTGAGCGCGCCGGGGATCGTGGAGAAATAGTCGATACCGATTTCAATGAAGCTGCCGGCCAGGCGCTGCAGGGTCGACGGATTGGGATCATCGCCGCGTTGCCATTGGCGAATGGTGATCAGGGCATTGAATTGGTGAGCATCAAGCCGCGATCCGTCACCGGCTCCGGAAAGTTTTCCGTCACGAATCAGGTCAAGATTGAAAAACTCGGTGTGATAGCCAAGCAGCTGATCTTCTTCCTCCGGCGAAAGTTCCTGCCCCGCTGTCTGGCGTTTTTGCAACAGCCTATCCAGCTGAGAACCCGGCGTTACGTGTTCCCGGCCGGTCACGGCAAAATAGTTGGCAGCAGAAACAATGTCCGGACTGCTGAAAAAATTCGGCAGCGGCAGAACCAGTTCGCGCTGCTTGGCCGCATCGACAAAAGCCTGGCGCAGCTGTAGCCCCAGTTTCACGCCGCTGCGGATCGCCAACATTACCAGCGCTGTCGAGTCACTCACCATATGCGTCTCCCCTTCGGAAAATTCCTTTTTGATTCCAACCTGATAAAGTTATATTTCGCAGTGGGTCGGCGCAAACCGAACCCGGAACGAACAGCAAAACGCATATCTGGTATCCACTTCGGTCAAGTGGAAACAAGATCAACAACCTAAAGCAATTTAACAAGGATAAAGGGGATCAATGGAATCAGATTCTGATTCTTTGGCGATGATTTATCCCCTCCCTCCCCTTAAACCCTGTGAAATCCTGCTTGCTTTTGCTTTGCTCAGGCATGAGCTGGAGCAAAGTGGACAACCAGAAATGCATGTTTCTCCCACGAAATTAAATAAAAACCGCCGGCCGACATCAGGTCGGTTACAGCGGTCCGTGATTCATGCTCTTTCGGTAATGACGACTGGCCATGATGCCCCCCGGAAACTGATCAAATTTCCATATAATCAATTTATCCCGAATTTCTCATTAGTCAAAAAACTTTTACAAATAGGTGATTGAGCCATAAGAAAAGGAATGTCTGAGGATAAAATCTACGGGAACAGTTTGCTAAACATCGGCAATCTTGCCCATGCGCGCCCGTTCGGTAGGAGATTGGGGGTGGATCAGTAGCAACGTTTTTTTATAATTTAAACAAATGATCGGTTGGTCTTTTAAGGTGGCGACTATGAGAAAGGGAAATGTCTGCTTTTGGCATGGTTCAGTTTTCGGAAGGCTTTTTCAGTAGCGCGTAAATGGTGATGATTATGAATATTGCCAGGGCAGGCAAAAGAACGAAATCGAGATAACCGATGACTGCTGACAAGCCAACCGCCCCCAGCAGAATGACTAATAGCGGCGTAAAGCAGCACAGTGCCGCGACCGCGCTCCCGCCTATACCAATCCAAAGAAGTTTCGATTTTTTCATGCTTTTGCCTTTTATATGGTTCGCTTGGTCCGGTCTTCGAATACCTCCTTCCCGGACTATTGGTCTGCCTCTACCACGGGCTCAAGGCACGCAGGGATATCGTTTCTCGGGCTGTTGACCAGCGAATCGACCTGGTAAATCTCCAGCTTTTCGGCCGGGCTTGGAGACAACAGCGATTGGAGGAATGCCGCTTCCCCGATCCCCGCCCCGATCCCCGGGTTGAGCCAGGGTTCGATGGTTTGATCCGCCAGAATCACCGGCATGCGGTTGTGAAGTTTTGCCATCGCCTCATTGGCCTCGGTGGTGAGAATCGCGCAGGTCTCGATTGGCCCTTTCGCCCCTTGCCAGCGTTCCCAGAGTCCGGCAAATGCCAGCGGCTTTCCATTCTTGTTGCGGATGCAGAAGGGGATTTTCTCCTTCCCTTCCCGCTGCCACTCGAAGAACGCGCTGGCCGGAATCAGACAGCGCCGGGTGCGAAACAAGCTGCGGAAGGACGGTTTCTCGGCCGCCGTTTCCGCCCGGGCATTGATCATCTTGTAGCCGATGGCCGGGTCCTTCGCCCAGTGAGGGATCAGCCCCCAGCGGAAAAAATTCAGGCTTCTGGCACCGTCGGTCGCCTGCCGGATGCCGACCACCTGCTGGCTTGGGGCGATGTTGAAACGGGGCGTCAGTTCGTCCGGGGCGGAGGTGATGCCGAACGCCTCGATCAGGGTCTTCAAATCCACCGCCAAAGCAAAACGTCCGCACATGAGCTTGGCTCCTTTCTGTCACCAGTTTATCCGTTTGGCTGAGTGACGCAATGTATGTAAACGCGGAAAGGTCTCTTGACAGCTCTATCGATTGAGCGATAATGTACGCATAATGTACGCCATGACAAATAACCAGCACGGAGTGGCAAGATGAGTCCCCTTACACCCAAACAAAAAGCCGTCTACGACTACATCTGCAATTTTACCGAAATGAACGGCTATTCCCCTTCGCACCGGGAGATTGCCGAAGTTTTCGGCTTTCGTTCCCTCGGCACCGTACGCAATTACCTCATCCGCCTGGAGCGGGAAGGCCTTCTGACCACGGATCGGCACGCCAAGCGAGCCCTGAATATCCTGCAGCCCAAAGCAACTGCCATCGAACTACCGCTGGTCGGACAGGTCGCTGCCGGCCGGCCGATCGAGGCGATCGAAACCCCGGACAGCATCGAGGTTCCCCCGTCGATGGTCGGTCCCGGCGAGAATTTCGTGCTGCGGGTGCGAGGCGATTCGATGATCGGCGACGGCATCCTCGACGGCGATTTTGTGGTGGTGCGTAAGCAGACCCAGGCCGACTCGGGGCAGACCGTGGTCGCTTTGATCAACGGCGAGGCGACCGTCAAGCACCTGGTGCGCAAGGGAACGCGGATCGAACTGCATCCGGCCAATCCGGCCATGGAACCGCTGATTATCGGCAGTAATGACGACTTCCGGATCGAGGGGACCGTGGTCGGCGTCATCCGCCACTGCCGCTGATGGACCGCGAGATTCTGCACCTGGCAATCCCGGCCTATGCCGTGGCCGTGGCGCGGGTGGTCGATGCCGCCCTGCGGGAACAACCGGTGGCGATCGCGCCCGGCGCTTCCGAACGCGCCCTGCTCCAGTGCGTCTCCCGGGAAGCGGCCGATGAAGGGGTGCTTCCCGGGATGAACGTGCGCCAGGCCAGACGCTATTGCCCGGCGTTGATCGTCCTGCCGCCGGACCCCCGGCTGCTGGCCCGGGCCAACCGCGCCCTGTTCGGACTGGTCCAGAATTACTCCCCCCTGATCGAGCCGGTGGTGAGCGGCCATCTGTTTCTCGATATGACCGGCTGCCAACGGCTGTTCGGGCCGGGACGGGATGTCGCCATGCGCCTGGAACGGGAGCTGGAAAGCCGCCTGCGGCTGAGCGGAACCCTGGGGGTCGCTGGCAACAAGATGGTCTCCAGGATCGCCGCCGGCTATCTGGAAAAGCCGGGTGTCTGCGATGTCCTGCACGGCGCCGAGCGCAGCTTCATCGCCCCGCTGCCGGTGTCGGTCCTGCCCGGAATCGGCGAGGTTCGGCAGAAGTTGCTGCTGGAGGAACTGAACCTGCGCCGGGTGCAGGAGCTGGCGGCGCTGACTCTGGCGCAGCTGCGGCTGGTGTTCGGACCCTTCGCCTCCCTGGCGCAGCAACGGGCGCTGGGGAACGATCCGAGCCCGGTCTGCCCGCCCCGGCGTGCGCCGGAAATCGCCGCCGAAGGCTTCCTCTCTCGCGAAGAAAACGACGACGCTATCCTGCTGGCGGAACTCTGCCGCCTGGTGGAGGATTGCGGCCTGCGCCTGCGGCGACTGCAGCGCGGCACCGGCGAACTGCACCTGACCGTGCATTACGCCGATGGCGTGCAGCAGAGTGGCAGGCTCGACCTGCCGACCCTGCAGAACCACGACCTGCTACTCTATGCCGCCGCCGAACAAATGTACAAAAAACTCTGCACCCGCCGGACCCGGATCAAGGGACTGAAGCTCACCTGCCGCAAGCTCGGTCATCCGGATTTCCAGGTCGACCTCTTTACCCGCAGCGGCCCGACCCCCAGCCAGCTATCCCTGCAACGGGCAATCGATACTCTGCGCCGCAAGTACGGCATGCAGGTTATCAGGCGCGGCCGGACGCTAATATCATCACCAGAACGGGCTCGGGGCGCCCATGAAAAGGGTGCCTACCGCCCGGATGGCGACAGTCAAGCCCCAGGGATGGGTTCATGCGTCCCTTGCAATTGGCGACCCGAGCCCGGCCGCGCAAGAGCTGAACAGTTACCATGAACAATGGGAAGTATGTTCCGCTGCACGTCCATTCCTGCTTCTCCCCGCAGTGGGGCGTCCGGACCCTGGAGGAGATCTGCGCCGCGGCCCAAGGGATGGGCCTGCCCGCCCTGGCCCTGACCGACCGCAACGGCCTCTACGGCATCCCCCATTTTCTGGACTGCGCCCGCCGGCACAGCCTCCGCCCCCTGATCGGCAGTGAAGCGATCCACGGCGGCCAGCGGGCGGTGCTGCTGGCCCGCGACAGTGAGGGCTACGCCAACCTCTGCTGCCTGCTCTCGGACCTGCATTGCCGGGAGGATTTCGTCCTCAACGAAGCCCTGCTCCGTTTCCGGAACGGCTTGACGATTCTCAGCGACCAGCCGCAACTGCTCGCCCCCCTGAGGAAGCAGAGCCGGGACCGGCTCTATGTCGAGCTCTCCCCCGGTCACCAGATGCATCGGGCGCTCGTCCTTTCCCGGGAACTCTCACTGCCGCCGGTCGCGACCAGCCGGGCGGTGCTGCTGGAGGGGGAGGACTTCGAGGTCCACCGTCTGCTGCGCGCCATCGCCCTCAACACCACCTTCAGCCGCCTGTCCCCGAAAGAAACGGCCAAAGACTGCGACCTGCTGTTGTCCGGCGAGCGGATGGCTGACTACTTCCCGCACTGCCCGCAGGCGCTGGAGAACACCCTCGAAATTGCCGCAACCTGCAAAACCGACTGGGACTTCTCGCAGACCATCTTCCCCGCGTTTCGCGGTCAGAGCGATGCGCAGTCCTTTGCCCAGTTGGAGACACGGGCCAGGGCCGGGGCGCTCTGGCGTTACGGCGGCATCGATGCGCGGGTCGAAGCGCGGCTGCAGAAGGAGCTGCGGATCATCCGCGCCAAGGGCTTCGCCCATTACTTCCTGGTGGTCGAGGAACTCGCCAAGCGCTCCCCCCGCACCTGCGGCCGGGGGAGCGCCGCAGCCTCGCTGGTCGCTTACTGCCTGGGAATCACCCATGTCGATCCGATCGCCTACAACCTGTTTTTCGAACGCTTCCTCAACGAGGGGCGCATCGATCCCCCCGATATCGACATCGACTTCCCCTGGGACGAGCGGGATGAAATTTTGGATTTCGCCTTCGCTCGCTACGGGGCGAAACGGGCGGCGATGGTCGCCAACCAGATCGGTTTCCGCGGCCGTTCGGCACTCCGCGAGGTCGCCAAAGTCTTCGGTTTCACCGACAGCGAGATCAAGCACCTGACCGGCCGGATCTCCGGCTACTGGAAAGCCGTCCAGAGTGCCCAGGCCGTCGGCCGACATCCCCTGTTCCGGGGGGAAGAACTGAGCAGCGACTGGCAGCAGGTGCTGCACCTGGCCAAGCGGCTGAACGGGCAATTACGCCACCTCAGCCTGCACTGCGGCGGCATGGTCATTGTCCCGGACGAAATCCGCCGCTACGTGCCGGTCGAGATTTCGGCCAAGGGACTGCAGGTCATCCAGTGGGAAAAGGACCAGGCGGAAAACAGCGGCCTGGTCAAAATCGACATCCTCGGCAACCGCTCCCTGGCGGTGATCCGCGACACCCTGGCGGCGGTCAAGAGCAATACCGGAACTGAGATCGACTACGCAAGCTGGCAGCCGCTGGAGGATCGAAAAACCAGGGAGCTGCTAATGTCCGGCGAGACCATGGGCTGTTTTTACATCGAATCCCCGGCAACCCGGTTACTGCTCAAACGGATGTGGCTGAACAACCCCCGGACCGAACAATGCGACCTGTTCGAGCACCTGGTCATGGCCTCGAGCATTATCCGCCCGGCCGCCAACCGGTTCATTCTCGAGTTCCTCGCCCGGATGCACGGCCATCCCTGGACGCACCTGCACCCGCTGCTGGAAGAGGTGCTGGGCGAGACTTACGGCATTTCCATCTACCAGGAACAGATCACCCAGCTGTCGATGGTCCTGGCCGGATTCTCCGCCACCGAGGGGGACCGGCTGAGGAAGATCATCAGCAAGAAAGAGAAATGGGAGAAGCTGGAGGATTACCGGCAGCAGTTCACCGCCGGCGCGACGGCCAAAGGTGCCTCAGCCGAGGTCATCGAGGCGGTCTGGGAGCAGATCATGTCCTTCGCCAACTACTCTTTCTGCAAACCGCACTCTGCGTCCTATGCATTGGTCAGCTGCAAATCGACCTGGCTCAAGGCTCATTATCCGGCGGAGTTCATGGCGGCGGTGATCTCCAACCAGGGGGGGTATTATGCTCCCTTCGCCTACCTGTCGGAGGCGAAACGGCTGGGGCTGCAGGTCCTGATGCCCGACATCAACCGGAGTGAGAACCACTACACCGGACAGGACCGGCAGGTGCGGATTGGGCTGATGCAGGTGCTGGGGCTGTCGCAGGCCGCCCGGAACGTGCTGTTGGCGGAACGTCGGGAGAATGGTCCCTATCAAAGTTTCGGCGAATTCCTGCGGCGGGTGCGGATCGACCCGAGCGATGCGCGGCTGCTGGTCAAGGCCGGCTGTTTCGACGGCCTGGAGGGGAAAGACCGGCGACCGGCACTGCTCTGGGAACTGTTGGCTCACGAGCGGTCCGGGCACAGCGTTCAGGAGTCCCTGTTCGATGCAACCCCCATGGACTTGCCGAAGCCGCCTCCCTATGACGACCGGACCGTCCTGAATCAGGAGCTGGAAACCCTCGCCATGCTGGCCTCGAGCCATCCGCTGACGCTGCATCGCCGGGAGATCGCCCGGATCAACCCGGTCAGGGCCTGCGAGATGATCGATTGGGTCGGCCGCCATGTGACCATGATCGGCTGGTGGGTCACCGGCAAGCCGGTACAGGACAAGCATGGCCGGCCCATGGAGTTCGTCTCCTTCGAGGACACCACCGGCATTTACGATGCGACCTTCTTCCCCGACAGTTACGTGCGTTTCTGTCAGAAACTGAGCCGGCAGCGTCCCTACATTCTCAAGGGGAAAGTCGAAGAGGAATTCGGCGTGACAACGTTGACCGTGGAGTGGGTGGGTTACCTGGCTGATTATTGAGACCCGCCGACCTTCGGCCGTATACTGTTACTCAATCGATATGACGATTTTTTCGTTCTTCCTGTGATCTTCAACTTCGAGCAGCACACCGGAAGCTTCACCGTACTTGACCAAGTCATCGATGCCGCTCAGGTCGATCCCCTGCTCTTCCAATGCTTTATAGGCTTTTGGGGGAATGAGTTTCTTGGCAATTTTGAAAACTTGCATAGGGATGGTAATCGTATCTTCAGGTTTTACCTAACCGCACCTGGATGAATTGTCGAAAAGGTCCGGTCAGCCGCAATGTTGCAATTCCCGACGGTTCTACTATCCTTGGATTTGGAGACAGCTTGATTCCGTCCATTCAAGAGGGGGCCGAGGAAAATGTCGGTAGTCATGCGGATTTTGCTTTTATTGGTTGCTGGCTGCTCCCTGCTCTTTTACTCACCACCTGCTGATGCCGATACGGTTAATCGGAATTCCCCTCCCCTTGAAACAGTTTCCCTCCAACTCCGCTGGTTCCATCAATTTCAATTCGCCGGGTATTACGCTGCGGTCGAAAAAGGCTTCTATGCCGAGGAAGGACTCCATGTCGAGCTGAAAGAGCTGGACCCCAAGCAGGGGCGTTACCGACCGGTCTTGTCCGGCGCGGCGCAATATGGCGTGGGTGACACCACCTTGCTGCAATACCGGCTCAAGGGGAAAAAGGTGGTGCTGCTGGCGCAGATCTTTCAACACTCGCCGCTGGTGTTGCTGACCGCACGGGAGAGCGGTCTGGTCAGTCCGGAAATGCTGGCCGGTAAAAAAGTCATGTATGTCGATGCGCCGATAATGGCGATGTTTGATTCAGTCCTCGGGGGAACCAGCCAGATTCGGCAGGTACCGTACTCCTACAATTACGATGACCTGTTCAACGGTCGGGTGGATGCCATGACCGCCTATCTGACCGATCAGCCATTCCGCCTCAAGCAACAAGGAAGAAAGGTAAACATCATCGATCCGCGCAACTACGGGATCGATTTCTACGGCGATAATCTGTTCACCACCGAGACGGAGCTGCACAATCATCCGCAGCGGGTCGAGAAAATCGTGCGGGCCACCCTCAAGGGGTGGCAGTACGCCCTGCAGCATCCGCAAGAGATCATCGACCTGATTCTAAAGAATTATCCGACCAAGCTCAGCCGCGAACAGCTTGAATATGAAGCGAAGATGGTGGCAAAGATGATCCTGCCCGACTTGTTCCCCCTGGGCAAGGCCGAGCCGAATCGATTTCGGCGAATTGCCGAAATCTATGCCCGGCTGGGGATGGCGCCGACCAAAGATGTGCCGGCGGATTTTTTTTACCGATTCCATAACCATGTGCAAATCAAGTTGACTGCCGAGGAACGGGCCTGGCTGGCGAATTGTTCCGACCTCAAGCTGATGTTCAGCAGTGACTTCGAGCCTGCCTTGATTGTCAATCCGGACGGCAGCCGATCCGGTTTCCTGGTCGAATTCATTGAACTCCTCAATCAGCGTCTCGGCACCCGGATCGGAATTCATGTCGGCCCCATCGCCGAATATGGTCAGCAGTTAAAACAGAAAAAGGTCGCTGGAATCCTGGCTTTGCCTCCTGAATTTGCAAAAAAACTGGGGCTGCTGGCAACCCGGTCATATCTGTCCACCTATCCAACCTTGTATGCCCGCAAGGAACAACATATTTCCAGGCTGGAAGACCTGAGCGGTAAAACTGTCGCCTACCTGAAGGGGAGCTTTTTCTCCCGCCAGTTGCTGGCCGCTCATCCGGAAATCCGTACTCTGCCGGTCGCCAGTGCCACGGAAGCATTCGGGTTGGTATTTGACGGCCAGGTGGACGCCATGCTCGGCGTGAACCAGCAGACCTATCTGATCTCGAAAGCAATGTTGACCGGCATTGAGCCGGTTCATGTGTTCTACGAAAATCAAATCCCCGTCGTCATGGGCATTCGTTCCGATCTGCCAGAGCTGGTGAGAATTATCAACAAGGGGCTGGCAAGCTTCTCAGAAGAGGAGAAGACAAATCTGTTTTCCCGCTGGCTGAAGCTGCCGGAGAATATGGTTCGGAAACTGACGCTGACCTCGGAAGAACAGCGTTGGCTGGCTGAGCATCCGCGAATCCGGATCAGAATCAGCGCAAACTACCCGCCATTCGAATTCTTTCAGGATGGCCATTATCAAGGGATGGCCTACGACTATCTGCAGCTTATCGGGAAAAAGCTCGGCATCACATTTGAACCGGTTGAAGGGTTAAGTTGGGTTGAGGTGCTCGACAAAATCGGCCGCGGTCAGGATGTGGACATGATCCTGATGATCACCCACACCAAAGAACGGGAAAAATTTCTCAACTTCACCAGGAATTTCATCTCCTTTCCGGAAGTGGTCTATACCCGGCTGGAGAGTCCGCTCCTGATCCGAATCGAGGACCTGGCCGGAAAAGTTGTGGCCATGGAAAAAGGTTATATCGAAACGGAGGAATTAAAACGGAAGGTACCGGAAATCCGTTTGCTGGAAACCGAAACCAGCGAGGAAGCGCTGGAGATGGTTGCCACCGGCAAGGCCGATGCCCATCTGGGAGATCTGGCGGTAGGCAGCTATCTGATCGATAAACGGGGCTTTGTCAATCTAAAGGTCGCCGCACCGATCAAGGATCTGGAGGAAACCTATGCCATGGCGGTGCGCAAGGACTGGCCGCGACTGGCGCGGATACTGGACAAGGCCCTGGCGACCATCACTGCCGATGAACACCGGCAGATCAGGCAGAAATGGCTGTCGATCCGCTATGAACATGGCATCGATTGGTTGTTGATCTGGAAATGGGGCGGCGGTATCGGTGGTCTGCTGTTTTTGCTGCTGGTCGTCAGCGCCTATTGGAATCGCCGTTTGACCAAAGAGGTGGCGGTGCGACGCAGAACCGAGGCGGAACTGGAAAAAGCCAAGGTTGCGGCTGAAGCCGCCAACCGGGCCAAAAGCATCTTTCTGGCCAACATGTCCCACGAACTGCGCACCCCTTTGACGGCGATCCTCGGCTATTCATACCTGTTACAGCGCAGCCACGAGCTGCCCGAGTCCTTACGTTCCAAGGTTTTAACCATCAACCGCAGCGGTCGACATTTGAGTGAACTGATCAACGATGTCCTTGAAGTGTCGCGCATTGAAGCCGGCCGCCTCGAAGTCAAGGAAGAGGTCTTCAATCTACATCAGTTTCTGCTCGATCTGGAAGAGATGTTCGCTTTACGCGCCGAGGAAAACAACTTGCACCTGGAATTCCGGAAAGCCGGAAATCTGCCGGTTGAACTGATTGGCGACGAAGGCAAACTTCGCCAGATTCTGATCAATCTGCTCGGCAATGCCTTCAAATTCACCGATAGCGGAAGCATTACGGTCTGTGTTGAAATCGCAGGGATGGAGACCACCCAGCTGTTGATTTCGGTTACCGATACCGGCGTGGGCATCGATCCGCAAGAGTTGAATGTGCTCTTCCGCCCCTTTGAGCAGACCAGGGTGGGCAAAGAGCGCGGAGGAACCGGGCTCGGCCTGATGATTTCCAGGGAGTTCGCCAGGCTGATGGGGGGGGACCTGGTGGTGAGCAGCGAACCGGGTCGCGGCAGCACCTTCGACCTGAGCTGCCGGGTCAACTTTCTGCGGAACGAAAATGGCGCAGAGGTTCCTGCGGCACGCTTCATTTTCGGCTTGTCTCTGATGAGGGAGCAAAAGAAGATTCTGATTGCTGATGATTTTAAGGATACGCGCAATTTGCTCGCCCAACTGCTGACCGGACCGGGGATCATCATTCTCGAAGCCGGCAACGGCGAAGAAGCCCTGGAGCTGATCGGAACCGAGCAACCCGATCTGGTGATCATGGATATGCGCATGCCGGTCCTCAATGGCTACGAAGCGATCCGGCGTCTCAAGGGTGAACTCCACAGCAGCATTCCGGTCATCGCCATCAGCGCCAGCGCGCTGGAAAGCGACCGGAAAGAGATTATCGCCACCGGCGCCGACGCTTTTCTCCCCAAACCGGTCGATGTCCAGGAGCTCTTTCGGATGACCAGCCGGCTGTTGGATGTCGATTGTTTCTGGCGTAAGGATGATCTGCAGCCGCCTGGAGACAAGACAGCTTAATGTCTCGCCTGAATTTTGTCGGTGTGACGAAACCACCAGAAAATCTGATCTAATACCCGCCCGCGGCAATCCGGTCCGCCAACCGGCCAACGGCAATAGCGAAGCTGTGCGCCTTGTTCCACTTCATCAACACGCGATAGTTGTCATAGACCAGAAAAGCTTTCCCTGCCCGCCCTTCCGGCAACACCAATGAGCCCGGGAAACCTGCGCGCGGCAAATCCCGACCGTTTATCAACCGCACTCCGCGCTTCTGCCAACTTCTCAGCGTGGCGCTGGTCTCGAGACCGATCTGGCTGTCGATCAATGAAGACGGCACCTTAACCTCGCGTCCCCATCGCTGCCGCCAATGCCAGCCTGATTCATGCAGGTAATTGGCGGCTGAGGCCAGGTAATCCTCCGGCGTATTCCACAAGTCGATTAGCCCGTCGCCATTGCCATCGACGGCAAAACCGAGGAAGGTCGAGGGCATGAACTGAAGATTGCCAATGGCGCCGGCCCAGGAACCGATAAGCCGGTCTTTGGTCAACCGGCCGGAGTCGAGAATGCGCAGGGCGTTGAGCAGTTCCTGGCGGAAATAGGCGCTGCGGCGGGCGTCATAGGCCAGGGTCGCCAGGGCGGACAGGATCGGCACCTTGCCGGTATGCCGCCCGAATTCAGATTCGATCCCCCAGAGGGCCACCAGATAATGGGGCTGAACCCGATATTTGGCGGCAATTTTCCTTAGCAGGGGGCGATTCTCCAGCAACAGCTGCCGGCCCTTTGCAATCCGCTCATCGGTCACCGCTTCTGCAAGATAATCAGCCAGGGATATCCTGAATTCCGGTTGTTTACGGTCGGCCTCAATCACCCCGGGCAGATAGCTGACGTCACTCAACGCTGAGTCAAGGGTCCTGCGGGAGATACCGGCGGTCTCCGCTTGTTGAGCAAATTCCTGAAGCCAAACCTCAAAACCGGTCGGAGATTCTTCGGCGCCGAGAACCGAGGCCAGGAAAATCACCAAAAACGCAGCTATCCGAAAGACTTTTCGCAACATAGTCGGACCCCCGAAACATCAAGGTTACCTTACGGACATAGAGATACAAGGTAGAGAAAAAATTACCCCGTCCCAGAGGAGGTAGGAACGGGGCCATGTGCCCGAATTCGGACCAGAGAGAGTATTTCGACTGCGGTGATCGGGTGGAAATAATTATCGGCCTGCGAGTCAGTCTGCCGCTGTAGGCAAGGCGCCGGGGCCGCAAGAAGATCGCAACCGCAATCAAAGTGACTGTTGAACAAAACTATGAACCCGAGATGAGAACCGGTTATTGATATGAGCAATGCCGGTGCCAATAATGAAATACGGTCGACAGAAATCCAACCAAACCTTTAGTTTCAACTATTTTGGTGATAGCAACAAAAGGAAGAGGCCGATACGAACCGGTTTTTGGGCTGGATGAGCAATAAAAAAGTTGCCCAAATCGGCTGAAATCAGCCGATTTGGGCGACCTGATATCATTGTCCGATCTGCCGATCAGGAATACGGCAGGTCCACGGACAGATTATATTTTTCCAGCTTATAGCGTAAAGTCCCTCGTGGGACATTGAGGATTCGGGCGGTTTTCGCCACATTGCCGCCAGTGATCCGGTAGGCCTTTTCCACCAGTCCTTTCTCCACCTGGCCGACCACATCATCCAGCACAATCCCTTCCGGCGGGATTTCAAAACTGAACGGAACTTCGCTCTGCGGCGCCTCCCCCCAGATTTCCCGCGGCAGGTGTTCGGGGCGGATCTGATCGACATTCTGCATGATGCAGATCCGTTCGACGACATTTTTCAGTTCACGAACGTTTCCCGGCCAGTGATAGCGCATCAGCAGTTCAAGCGCTTCGCGGGTAAATCCACGCATCGCCTTATTGAATTCCTTACTGAAGCGCAACAGAAAATGGTCCAGCAGAACCGGGACATCCTCACGACGCTCCCGCAGCGGCGGGATGTGAATCGGAAAAACATTCAGCCGGTAGTAGAGATCTTCGCGGAACACCTTCCGCTCGATCGCTCCTTTCAGATCGGCATTGGTGGCGGCAATGATCCGCACATTGATATCGATGTTGCGATTACCGCCAAGGCGGCGGATTTTGCGATCCTCGAGAACCCGCAGCAGCTTGACCTGCAGGTTCATATCCATCTCACCGATTTCGTCGAGAAAAATCGAGCCGGTATCCGATTCTTCAAACAGACCGATCTTGCGGTTTTTGGCGTCGGTGAACGCTCCCCGTTCATGGCCGAACAGTTCCGTCTCCAGCAGATTGAACGGCAGTGAGCCGCAGTTGATTTCCACAAACGGCCGTTCACTGCGCGGTGAAAGGTTGTGGATGGCATGAGCGATCAGCTCCTTGCCGGTGCCGCTTTCGCCGGTGATCAAAACAGTCGCGGTCTCATGCTTTGCCACTTCACGGACCTGGCGGAAAATCTGCAGAAGCTCGGGGCTGTTGCCGACCATGTTGATGCCGGCCTCATCCTTTGACAGGCGTTTGACCTTGCGCCGCAGAATCTGGGTTTCCAGGGCAAGCTTGACGATCAGGTGAATGGCATCCGCTTTAAACGGTTTTTTGATGTAGTCGTATGCGCCGATCTTCAGCGCCTCGACGGCGCTCTCGACTGTTCCATAACCGGTGATGATGATGACCAGAATGTCCGGATCGACTTCTTTCATCGCCCGCAACACATCGAGACCGCTGCTGCTGCCGAGATTCAGATCGAGCAGCACCAGGCTGATCTCTTCCTCAGCGACGATCCGTACGGCATCTTCCGGTGAATCTGTCGATGAGGAACGGTAGCCATCCTCCGCCAGAATCCGTTCCAGGTTTTCGCGGATGAAGGCCTCGTCATCAACAATGAGTATTTTTTCCATACAAATTTCTCCCACAATGGGAAAGCAGGCGTCTTTATGGCTAAATATAGCCATACTCTTTTGAAGAATCAAGGTTTATGGCGAATTTTGATCAGATTACTTGAATTTCTTTGGTTACTGTGGTGCGTAGTGGCTTTTATTAGCCACACCTTGGGAAGGGTTTTCAAGGGGCAGACGAACCTGAATCACTGTTCCCTCCCCCGGCTGGCTTTCCACATCGATCTCGCCACCATGGTCGGAAATAATATTATAACTGATCGCCAGCCCCAGTCCGGTGCCCTGCCCTTTACTGGTATAAAACGGCTCGAATATCAACGGGATCAGTTCCGGGGCAATTCCGCAACCACTGTCGGCAACAGCGACGCAGACCCACCCCTCATCAAGCTCGGCACTGACGGTCATGACGCCGCCCTCCGGCATGGCATCAATGGCATTGTTAAGCAGGTTCAAAAAGACCTGTTTCAACCGGTCCGCATCCATCCGGATCGACGGCAGTTCTTTGCCGATCTGTTCAATAATCCGGATATTTGAGCGGTTGCACTGTTTTCGTACTAGAAACAGTGAATCCAGCAGCACGTCACTGATTGAGCCGTAAGTCAACTGCGGCGCGGGCATGGAAGCGAAACGCAACAGCTCGTTCACCAGGGCTTCCAGCCGTTCGATTTCTTCGAGAGCCCGCCGGATCAATTGCTGATCCACTTCCTGCCCGAGCAGCCGGTCATGCAGTTCGTCGAGCAACAGACTGACTCCGGTGAGCGGATTGCGCACTTCATGGGCGATCCCGGCCGACATGCGTCCCAGTGATGCCAATCGGTCCATCCGGGCCATCTGCACGCGCATATTGACCCGCTCGGTGAGATCTTCGATGGTCAACAGCCAGCCGGCCTGTTTTCTGAAACTCAACGGGAAAAGCGCCATCCGATAGGTCAAGCTGCGGCCGTCACGCTCGATCGGGACATACAGCCGGTAGGGGTCCTTCAAGTGCAACTCCTGGTCCGGAGCGACAAACCAGTTGCCCAGAACTTTGCGCAATTCCGGCCAATCGGCCAGCAGCTGCTGCCAGTCGCAGTCGCTCTCGGGGCGTTTAATTCCGAGAATTTTACAGGCGGGACCGTTAACCGAAGTCACCGTGCAATGGTAATCGAAGGTCAGAATACCGGTTTCGATATTCTCGAAGACCGTATCCTTGAAATTTCGCTCACGGATAATCACCTTTCGCGATTGCCGCAACGCCTGCAGGGTCTTCAACAACCGGCGACGGCGGTTGTCCAACTCTTCAACCATGGTGTTGAAGGAACCCGCCAGTACGCCGACCTCATCGTACGACCGCACATCGACCTTGGCCGACAGGTTGCCGCGAATCATTTCCCGGGTTCCTTCGGTCAGGGATAAAAGCGGCCTGACGATACTGTTCGACAGGCTGTAGGCCGCCATCACCACGAAGATCACCGTCAACGAGATGACCAGCCAGGATTCTCTCAGGTAATTGGTGATTTCCTGACGGATCAGCTTGGCAGTCATTACTGCCGGCTGGTGGAAATTGTCGACTTCGGCGCCGATGGTTACGCCGCCGAATACACCATGCTCCTTATACCCCCACTGGTCAAAGAGGATCGGGGCATAAGCCATGATTTTCCGCGAGCCGCCGATATTGGTGGTATCGACGACTCCGGTTTCCTTTCGCAGGACCGCGTTGGCCGCATTCGGATAATTGGGGTGGATGAATGCTGCCTCCAGCAGATTAAAGGGGATTCGTCCCGCCTGGACTACGGCTTTAGGAGTATCACGCCGATAGGCCGCCACCAGTTTACCGTTTGGATCAAAGCCGCGGATATCCCAGTATTTGGGATGAGCGATAGTCCACCCCTGGTCATCGAACATGAAGGCATAATTGCCGCTGGCATAAGAGGGGAAGACCACGTATCGCTCTTCGGTTGGCGAAATATGCTGGGTAAATTCCATCAAGTGGCGATGATCGAGGGACAGGACCACCTCTCCGGCAAAATGTCCGTTGGAATAAACCGGTGAAACAAAACGGATGACTCCCCGATAGGGCGCTCCCTGCACAGCTTCCAGCGGCGTATTCGCTCCATGCAACTGCTCTTCTCGGCTGACATACCAGCCGTTCAGATGCGAAACCCAGATTTCACCGTCACGCAATTTTTTGGCCTGCTGGAAATAATCTTCATTTTTATAGGTGGTCTGCCGGGGATCGGCGACATTGCGCAGATTGGTTGAAGGGCGCCCATCAACGATTCTGATCTGTTCCTGTCCGGTCCTGTCGACAAAAGCAAGTTCGCTGAAAAGCAGGATTTTCTCCCGCACCTCGACCGGTGCCTCATTGGTTCCGCGCCGGTACCAGAGTTCACGCTGATGGCTCCAGCTGAAATCGAGATAATCCTTTTCACGAACCGGCAGCAGGCGCAGATCCCGCAGGTCGCCCTCAACCTCATTCAGGAAGGAACTGACACTTTTGGCAACCATTTCAGCTCGCAGCTCAAGAGCCTGGGCCGCCTGGGAATCGAGCGCTTCGGTGGTTCTTTGCCGCAGCAGGGTTTCCACCAGGCGCAGGCTGTGATGAGAATTGAGCAGCAGCAGCACCAGGGGGACCAGTGATAACAGCAGAAATGCGCCGAGTACTTTTTTATGCAGATTGACGCGAAACATGGGGGGATTATAAAGGTGAAAGGAGAAAGGCGAAAGGAGAAAGGTGCGAGAGCCGAGGCAAAAGGCTGGAGGTTTGGAATTTCAAGCCTCAAGCCTTTGGCCTCGGCCCTCGGACCTTGACCCTCAAACCTTATTTGTTTCTCGATACCACGTAATCGGCGAGGATGTAGAGTGCCCGGCGCGCTTCATTGTCCGGGAAAATTTCCAGTTGCCGCTTCGCAACCTCAATCCGTTCGACTGCTTTTTGACGAGTGTAATCGATTCCGTCGTGACGATCGATCAGGTCACAAATGTAGTTGAGATCGGCATCGGTAAGTTCTTCGGCATCGATAATCCGAGCCACTTCTTTACGTTCCTGCTCGTTGGCATTGGCGTAGGCATGAATCAAGGGCAGGGTCATCTTCCCCTCATCAAGGTCATGGCCTTTGGCCTTGCCGAAATCAGCCTGCTCGGCGACGTAATCGAGGGCGTCATCCATCAGTTGAAACGCGGTACCGATCTCCAGGCCGAACTCGCTCAAAGCTTCTTCGTGTTTCTGGTCAGTCCCGGCAAGCACTCCGCCGACCTGACAAGCCGCAGCAATAAGAATAGCGGTTTTGTCCCGGACAACTTCCAGATAGCGCTGTTCATCAACTTCCAGATCGCAAGTGTTCAGCAACTGCAGAATCTCCCCTTCCGCCATATGAGTGGTGGTATCGGAAAGGATTTTCAATATTTTCAGGCTTTCACTGCCGACCATGACCGAAAATGACTTGGCAAACAGAAAGTCCCCGACCAGCACCGAGGCCTGGTCGCCCCAGACCGAATTGGCTGACCGATTGCCTCGCCGCAGATCTGCGCCGTCAACGACATCGTCGTGCAGCAGGGTTGCGGTATGGATAAATTCAACGACACTGGCCAATTCGACATGCTTGTCCCCCTGATAGCCGCAGAGACGGGCGGAAAGGAGCAGCAGCATGGGACGGATACGTTTGCCGCCGCTGGAAAGGAGGTATTCCCCGACCTGACTGACCAGCGGGACATCGGAAGCCAGGTTCTTGTTGAACTGGGCCTCGACAGCCTGCATTTCGTCTTTCAGCAGCGCAATCACTGTTTCCATGACTATCGAATATCCTTGAAGAGTCCGGGCAATTTTGCCAGGAACTTTTAGAACGGCCCAGGTATCGTCTGTTCTCGTCAACGACCTGTCCGTACAATCGGATCATTCTAAAAATCCCATCGATGGTTGTCAAAACCTTTTTCTCCAAGCGAAGTTTTAAGTCTATGAAATTTTACCCATTGCATCTGTTGGTCAACCGCCAGGGGGCGTTCTGGCGGAACACCTCTTGATACCCAATTTTACAGTTGACATCAGCCGGCTGAGCCAATAGTATCATTACCGTTTTGGTAATATTTACTCGGTCCGTTGACATTCTGCGACTCTTTCATAAACTTTCTTTCGATTTATTCATTGCAGGTAATACTGTTCAAAAAGGAGGCCACATGGAAAAACCGAGGTATAACACCGAGATCGTCAGAAGCTTCATCAACTGGAGCATCCTCTGGGGTCTGGTGGCGGTTCTGGTCGGGGTCGTCGTTTCCTTTCAGATGGTGAATCCGGATCTGAACTTCCCCCCCTATTTCACTTTCGGTCGACTCCGTCCCCTGCATACCAATGCAGGAATTTATGGCTGGGCGGTCGGCACCATCTTTGCCATGTTTCTCTATATCGTCCAACGGCTCTGTAAAACACCGCTCTGGAGCCCGAAACTGGCAAAATTTCAGCTCTGGATGTTTAACGCCACGATCATCGCTGCGGCGGTAACCCTGCTGCTCGGCTATACCACCTCCAAGGAATACCATGAGCTGGAATGGCCGATCGACATCATGGTCGTCATCCTCTGGGTGGCTTTTGCGGCCAACATCATCATGACCGTCTTCAAGCGCAAAGAACAGCAGATGTACATCTCCCTCTGGTACATGCTGGCTTCGATTATCGCGGTCGCGATCCTCTATCTGGTCAATGCGGCCGAAGTTCCGGTATCGCTGTTCAAATCCTATTCGGCCTACGCCGGAACCAATGACGCAAATGTCCAATGGTGGTTCGGCCACAATGCGGTGGCCATGGTGCTGACGGCGCCGCCGCTGGCGATGTTCTACTATTTTCTGCCAAAATCGACCGGCGTGCCTATCTACAGCCACCGCTTGTCGATCATCGCCTTCTGGTCGCTGGTCTTCATGTATCTCTGGACCGGCGCCCATCACCTGCTCTGGACCCCGGTGCCCGACTGGATTCAGACCCTGGCCATGGCCTTTTCGGTGATGCTGATCGCCCCCTCCTGGGGTTCGGTCATCAACGGCTACCTGTCGATGAAGGGTCAGTGGCACCAGATGCGCGAAAATTATCTGGTTAAATTTCTGATAATGGGGATCACCTTTTACGGCCTGCAGACCCTTCAGGGACCGATGCAGGCGATCCGCAGCTTCTCCGCTTTCATCCACTACACGGACTGGATTCCCGGCCACGTGCATATGGGAACCCTGGGGTGGGTTTCCCTGATCGGCTTTGCCGGCATTTACTATCTGATTCCAAGAGTCTACGGTAAAGAACTGTACAGCATCCCATTGGCCAACCTGCATTTCTGGCTGGCGCTGATCGGCCAGCTGATCTACTCGATCACCATGTGGGTCGCCGGGGTACTGCAGGCGGGGATGTGGAACGCCACCAACCCGGACGGCAGCCTCACCTACACCTTCATGGAGACCCTGGTGCAAATGTACCCCTATTGGTGGGCGCGCGCTATCGGCGGTGTGATCTACCTGATCAGCGTGCTGGTCTTTATCTATAACCTGTACATGACCATCAGCAAGGGGAATGAGCCGGCGCCGGTTCTTGCCGAAGCGGAAGGGAGGGCCTGATCATGTGGGAGAAGAAACCTGTTCTGTTCATGGTCCTCGCCACCGCCGCGATTCTGGTCGGCACCATCGTCACCATGGTGGCTCCCTTTGCCTGGGTTAATACCGACGCCGACCGGATCGAAGGGGTGGTTCCCTATACCCCGCTGCAGCAGGAAGGGCGCGATATCTATATCCGTGAAGGGTGCAACAACTGCCATACGCAAACGGTTCGGCCACTGGTCGCCGAAGTGTTGCGCTATGGCGATTATTCGAAGTCGGGGGAATTCGTCTACGATCGCCCCTTCCTCTGGGGGTCGAAGCGGACCGGTCCCGACCTGGCGCGGGTCGGCGGCAAATACCCCGATGCCTGGCACTACAAGCACATGGCGGCGCCCCGCTCGATGGTCCCGCAATCCAACATGCCCGACTATGGCTGGCTGAGCAAAAACGGCCTCGATCCGAAGATGGTCCAACACAAGATGGACGTATTAGGATTCCCTTACACTGAAGCACAGATGACTGAACTCGCCTCAAAAAATGAAATGGACGCGGTTGTCGCCTATCTGCAGAAACTGGGCAATGACATCCCCTGGCGGAATACTGCCACGACCGAAATCGTCGGCGACCTGAAAAACCCCTACGCCGGCGCTGCGCACCTCGATATGGAGGCCTGGGAAGAGATTTTCGAAAACAACTGCTCCGCGTGCCACGGCACCCATATGGAAGGGGATATCGGCCCGGAACTGGTCGGGGCAAATTACGAGGTCGAGGAGCTGTTCCAGATCATTTATAACGGTAGACCCGACAATGGCATGCCGTCCTTTTCCAGCCTCGGCACAGACAAGGTCTGGAAACTGGCCAACTTCATCAAGGACTACAATCGGGGCGAAGATCACCCCGATCAAGAGGCTACGGAGCAAAAGTAATGGACTGGGGTTCCTTGGCCTATCTCGGCGTCACCTTTCTGCTCTTTGTGGTCTTCGCGGCGATTGTATTCCGAACCTATCGCCGGAAAAACAAGGAGCAGGGTGAAGCCGCCAAATACAACATGCTGGATGACGATTGATCGCGTGAAAGGATTTATGAATATGGCGAATTCTAATCAAAAAGGTGGGCATGATGATCATGCTGACGGAATTGTAGAAGATCGCAAACAGTCACCACCGGTCTATTTCAATATTCTCTTCTATGGCCTGATTCTCTGGGCGATCGGCTTCTGTGGCTACTACCTGTTCAGCGGCTGGAGTTCCGCTCAGGAGTTTCAGGACAAAATGAGTGCCCATACAGCGCAATACCAACCGATGGCGCCGCAGAACCCGGTTTCGGCCGCCAAGGTTCAGGCTGGCAAGGATCTGGCCGCCAAGGTTCAGGCTGCAGCAAAACCAACCGCCGCCGCGATGGAATCCAACCGGGACATCGATCCGAAAGCACTGTTTGCCGCCAGATGCGCCGGCTGTCATGGCGCGGACGCCAAAGGGGGCTACGGCCCGGATCTGACCGGTGACTATAAATTCGGCAAAACTTCCGACGACATCAAAGCCAGCATCACCAATGGTCGCGAAGGGAAGATGCCGAAATTCGGCGGTCAGCTCAGTGAGGATGAGATTGAAGCGCTGGCCAACTATTTACTGAAACTCTGACAAACTATTTCAGGTGGGGCGTCCCCGCCTCACTTGATTACTGCTGATGGCAATAACGACCGACCAGCCTGCAGCTCTCAAGTTGCTCAGCCCTTGGCGCCGCTATTTTCAATGGGCAACCTCTCTGGTTATCCTGCTGTTGCCCTGGCTGCAGCCGGGGGGACATAGCGCACTGCGGATTGATATCCCCAGTTTGAGCCTTTACCTGTTCGGTCAGGTTCTGAGAATCGAGGAGCTCTATCTTTTTCTGCTGTTCATTCTCGCCTTCGGCATCTGTTTCCTGCTGGTCACCCTGGTCTCCGGACGGGTCTGGTGCGGCTGGGCCTGTCCCCAGACCACGCTCAACGATCTGGCTGAATGGGTGTCCCGGAAACTGAAATTAAAAGTTGTTGCCAACCACCTGGAGGGGAAAACCTGGCGCAAAGTCGCGGCGCAGTTGTTTTTTCTGCTGTTGGCTGCCCTGGTCTCGGCTAATCTGCTCTGGTATTTTATTAAGCCGCAGCAGTTTCTATTCGAACTGGTTCATGGTGAGCTGCGCTTCGGGGTCTGGATAACATTTTTCGCCATTGCGCTGCTCATCTACCTGGACTTGGCTTTAATCCGCCGCCTGATGTGCAAGGATTTCTGCCCTTACGGCAGAATCCAGACCTCACTGGTCGATCCCGGCACCCTGATCCTGCAACTGCCGGATAGCGAAAAACCGCGTTGTATAAAATGTAATTCCTGCGTTCGCGCCTGTCCGATGGGGATCGATATCCGCGACGGCTACCAGGTGGAATGCATCAACTGCGGACGCTGCCTCGATGCTTGTCGCCAGGTGATGTTCAAACGTCAGCAGCCGGGTCTGATCTACTATACTTTCGGGGCTGACAATCGTGGTGCCGCGGCCCTGTTCAATCCCAGAACCCTGATCCTGAGCCTGGTCCTGCTGAGCCTGGTGACCGTGCTCGGCGTCGCGATCTCCAATCGGGCCGGTACAACCCTGGAGGTTGCGCTCTCGCATACCGCCAACAGCCGACTGTTGAAGGATGGCAGGCAGGTGACCTTCTTTAGCGCCTGGGTCAATAACCGCGGCACAGCCCAGCAAACCTATCGGCTGAAAGCACGACGACCGAACGGCGAATGGCTCACCCTTAAAGGCCAGACCGTTGAATTCAATCTGCTCGGAGGGAAGAATCGAAAACTCGATTTTGCATTGGCGACTCCTCCTGCTTCTGAGCCGTACATGGTAGAATTTATTCTCCTCAATCAAGAACAGCAGGTCATTGCGGCTGCAAAAGCGCAGGTGACACCAGTGACAGAATATGAGTGACACGATGCCAAAGTCTTTTTATCCACTTTTGATTGTCCTGCTCCTTGGATCGTTCCTGGCTTTTTGCGGCTGGTCAGCCTATCGCGCGTCAACCCACAGCAGCCGGATCATCGATCCGGATTATTATGCCAAGGGGCTGAAATACAACTCGACTCTGGTGGAAAAACGCGCGGCCAAGACTCTCGGTTGGCAACTGAAAAGCGAACTGCATTCCCGGCAATTTCAGGTCCATTTGACCGATGGCCAAGGCACTCCGGTTTCCGGAGCCAACGGCACACTGGTGATATATCAGCCGCAAAATGGTAATAGTATGGCTCTCCCACTCACTGAAACCGATCCGGGCATCTATCAAGCGAATCTGCCGGCTGACCTGAATGGTGAAATCGCCGCCTACCTCAACTTTGAGCATGCCGGCGCCCTCGTCAACCGGCAGCTGCTACTGAACATTTAGCCCGGGCTAGGACATGTCTCCTGACGGGCTTCTCAATTGCGTGCATTGCGGTGATCAGTTCCCCCCGAACGGACTGGTGTCTGAAATTATCGACGGCCAACAGCTCGATTTCTGTTGCCATGGCTGCCGCGGCGCCTATCTGATTATCCGCGGCGCGGGACTCGACAGCTATTACCGCCGCAAAGACCGTCAGGAAGGCGTCCTCAAAGATGCTTTTGCCTCCCGATTCGACGATCAATACCTCGACCGGTTTGTCCGATCGACTCCGACCGGCGACGAAATCAGCCTGATCATCGACGGTATCCGCTGTGCGAGCTGCATCTGGCTGATTGAACGGCTGATACAAAAACTTCCGGGAATTCACTCTGCCCGGGTCAATTTCGCGACCCATCGGGTGTTGATCCGATTCAACCGGGAACAGGTCGCGGCGGCTGAAATTTGCCGGCAGCTGGCCGCTATCGGCTATCTGCCGCGACCGTACAGCCAGGACGAGCTACAACGCTCGGCCGAAACCGAAATGCGCGGGCTGATGATCCGCTTCGGTACGGCGGCATTTCTCTCGTTGCAGTTGATGGGTTTTTCCCTGGCGCTCTATGCCGGCTACTTTCAGGGGATCGACCCGCAGACTCGGTTGCTGCTACAGTATTGTGCCGCCCTGGTGACCACGCCGGTGGTCTTCTATTCCGGGTTTCCGTTTATCCGCGGCGCCTGGCTCAGCCTGTACAACCGGCAACCGAACATGGATCTGCTGATTGCGCTCGGCTCCCTGTCCGCTTATTTCTACAGCCTGTATGCTCTGTTCACAGGCGGTGAAGTCTATTTTGACACCGCCGCAATGATCATCACCCTGATTCTGGCTGGTCGGCTGTTCGAAGCCGGGGCCAGACGAAAAGCCTCCGCCGGGATCGACCGGCTGCTGAAACTGGCGCCGGCCAGGGCACTGCGGCATGAAGCCGATAGCTGGGTTGAAGTTGACAGCCAGCAGTTGCAACCTGGCGACCTGATCCAGGTCAAGGCCGGCGACCGACTACCCGTCGACGGGGTGATTCATCAGGGACTGACTGAAATTGACGAGTCGGCCGTCACCGGAGAATCGCTTTCGATCGTCAAGGAAACCGGCAACAGGGTTGTTTCCGGCACCCTCAACCTGACCGGTGTAATCGAGGTCAAGGTCAGCGCCGCCGCCAGCGACTCATTCGTCGCCCGCATCGCCAGGATTGTCGAAGAGGCGCAGACCAACAAAGCGCCGATTCAACGGCTGGCGGATCGGGTCGCGACATTTTTCATCCCCCTGGTGCTGCTGATCGCGGTGGCCACCTTCTGCGTCTGGTTCAGAGAGGGGCAGGCCCTGCTGCATGCCGTGACCGTGCTGGTGGTCGCCTGCCCCTGCGCGCTCGGGCTGGCAACACCGACGGCGGTAATGGTGGCCACCGGCCGCGCCGCGGAACAGGGCGTTCTGTTCCGTGGCGGTGATATTCTGGAAACCGCAGCGTCGGTCAATCTGTTGGCTTTTGACAAAACCGGTACCCTGACCAGCGGCAAACCTGAAGTGACCCGGATTTTTGCTTTCGCAACCGGCGAGCCGGAGCTGCTGCAACTGCTCGCCTCTGCCGAAATGGGCAGCCGGCACCCTCTGGCCCTTGGCATTGTCAGAAAAGCCGGCGAGCAAAATCTTGTTCCGGAACTGCCGCTGACCTCGAAAACCCACCCCGGACGCGGTATTGAAGCAACCCTGGCGGCTGGCCGACTGCTTGCCGGCAGCAGGTTATTTCTTGAGGAACAGGGGGTAGACCTGCCGCAGTTAGCCACGAACGGCCAAAGTGAAGTGCATCTGGCCAGGGAAGGAGAATATCTCGGCTATGTCACCCTGGAGGACCAATTGCGCCCCGATGCCGGGCAACTTCTACAGGCCCTCCGGCAGGCCGATTACCCGACTCTGCTGCTGACGGGCGACCGGTGGGATGTTGCCGGACGGATCTGCCGGGAATTGCAGATCGAGAAATACCAGGCGGAATTGACTCCGGAAATGAAAGCTTGCCGAATTACAGAACTGTCAGACGCTAAAATCATGATGGTCGGTGACGGCATCAATGATGCTCCCGCGCTCAGTCGGGCCGCAATCGGCTGCGCCATAGCAGGCAGTACCGACATCGCTGTGGAAAGCGCCGATCTGATCCTGACCCGACCGAAACTCATGAATCTGCTTTTTGCCCTGCAACTGTCGAAACAGAGTTTACGGATTATCCGCCAGAATCTGCTCTGGGCTTTCAGTTATAATCTGATCGCCATCCCCCTGGCCGCGAGCGGGCAGCTGGCGCCGGTATTCGGGGCGGCGGCCATGGCCGTCAGTTCGATCTGCGTTCTCACCAATTCCCTGCGCTTGAAACGAAAGAGATTAATGCCATGCTGAAATCGATTCTGCTGCTGATATTTCTTTCCTTCTGCATCGGCACCGGTGTCTGGTTGTTCTTTCTCTATGCCGTTAAAAAGGGAGAATTTGATGACATCGAAGGCGCCAAGTACCGGATGCTGGAAGACGACGACCTGGATGAGAATGACGGTGAATAAACGGCAGGTTTATTGGAGGACTGCATGGAACCTCTTTACAGCATGGCATTCATGACCGGATTGCTCGGATCAGCCCATTGCATAGGCATGTGCGGCGGGTTGGTCAGTGCGCTGTCTCTGACCGCCGACGGCCGGAACAGCGGACCCGGTTTCCACCTGCTTTATAATCTCGGGCGCACCCTGACCTATACGCTGATCGGCCTGCTGGCCGGCTGGCTGGGCTCGGCGATAGTGGTAAAAAGCTCATTACAGGGAATTACCACGCCGCTGCTGATCGGCAGTGACATTCTGGTTATTTTGGTCGGCCTGGGAAGCGCCGGCCTGTTCGCCCGGCTGAATCTCATGTCACTGGAGTTTTCCGGCCCGATCGGCGCGCTGAGTAAAACGGTCAGGGGATTGCGGAACTGGCCTCCGGCTCTGGCCGCCCTGCCCTTGGGGCTGCTGTTCGGTTTTCTGCCCTGCGGCTTTCTTTATGCCATGGCGTTAACGGCCGCCCAGACAACCGACAGTTTTCAGGGCGCATTCACTATGGCGGCGTTCGGCCTCGGCACCATGCCGGCATTGTTTCTGGTCGGCGGCACCGCGCAATGGTTCAGTTCACGGCGGACATGGATGTTAAAGGCGGCGGGAGTTTTAGTTGCCCTGATGGGCTGCTACAATCTGTTTCGGCATTTTCGCATGCTGGCCATGGTCGGCGGCATGAATCATTAGTTTTCGACGTCTTTCGATTTACTCGTTGCGGTTTGCGGGTCTTTAGGGCGCTCGGCAACAAATCGATGGCCCTTGGCATCCCAGCGATAGCCTCCGGCATCCCAGATTTTTTCCAGCGAATCCCAATCAAGATGCAGTTCTCCGATCTCATCCAGCAGGTTGTTCACTTCGAGGATTTCAAGATCGTCAATGACATGATTACCGTTGGTATCCGCCCAGTGCAGGGGTCTGACAACCATCGCACCGACCGGTTGCACCGGAATCGAGTAACGTTGTCCGTCGGGATTGGCAACCAGTTCGCCATTCAGTTGCGGCTCTTCACCGATTACCGCATTATTCGCCACTTCCAGACGGTACGAAACCGTGGTTTTCAGGCCCGGGTTGCGGAAAATCCAGCGCGCCACACCTTCCAGGTTGTCTAAACTTGAAGCCGGCGGGTTGGACTCCACCAATTTCCACCCCTGAGGAAACTCTTCTCGCAAAATCATTCCCTTCAAGGACTTTTCCGAAGATAGCCTGACCCTGATCAGCACCCAGCTTCCTGGAGCGGCATTCGGCGGCAGCAGTCTTTCCGCATGTAATACGGGCGGCGGCACGACATGCCTTTGCCAGAACAAAGCTGCCACTCCGAGCAGCACCAGGACGATGAGAAGAAGCACCAGCCAACGTGTTCTTTTCGGTTCTTCCTCACTCTCGAAGATCGCCGTTTCAACCTCATCATCATGTTTCAGGATCTCATCGATATCAACTTCGAGAGCTTCCGCCAGTTTGATGGCGTTATCTTTGCGGATGGTTGGATAACGGTTATTTTCCCAACGGGAGACGGTGTCGGTGGTAACACCCACGACCTTGGAGACGTAAAGTTGGGTCAAACGTTTTGCTTCACGAATTGTTCGAATCGATTCGCCATCGATCGAAACGGATGGCGGTTGACGAAAATCCATATGCACCCTGTCTTGAAATATAATGTGACCAAAACTTACTGAGTCTAACAGAGGGGGGCAGACCCTGTAAACTGGGTTCTAAATACAAGATTCAAAACCCTTGACCAACCCGACATCGGCGTAATAAGATACCGGAATTATTTGCCCACAACCCGACATCTTGCGACATCCCTACCGATGTCTGATGTAATACTGATGCAAATATGAAAATATTGGTCCAAACTCGTGACATGGAACCGGTCACACATCCAAAGAGGAGGAGTATAAAAGATGAAGAAACTGTTGATCCTGTTTGTTGCTGTTGCCATGGTCTCTGTAGCTGCTATGTCCGTCGTGGCCGCTGACAACAAAGGTCCTGCCGAAGTAAAACTGGAAGCTAGAATGGGGACGGTCACCTTTCAGCACATCGCACACCAAGAACGCGCCAAGCAAGACTGTAAGATCTGCCATCATGCTGGCGTAGAAGCCGGCGCCTGCCGCAGCTGCCACGGCGTCAAGCCCGAAGCGCCCAAAGCCAAGGATGCGTTCCACAAAGTCTGTAAAGACTGCCACAAGAAAATGAATGGCCCGACCAAGTGTAAAGGCTGTCACGTTAAGTAATTTATAAAGTCAATCCATCGGTTCCAAATCAACAGAGCGGAGTCGCCACCGGGTGCTCCGCTCTGTTTTTCTGCGCTATAAACAGATCATTCCTCAGGCCGGGAAACGGCAGATCACCGTTGTTCCCTGGTTCATTTCGCTTTCAAGCCTGACCTGCCCACCGTGAGCTTCGATAATATACTTGACGATGCTTAACCCAAGTCCCGTCCCACGGATTCCGGCGTCAGAGGTGTCGGCACGATAGAAGCGATCAAATGCACGTTCGATCTGAGCTGCAGTCATCCCGATCCCTTGATCGCTGACGGACAGCTCAACGGCGCTCTCTGCTCTGGAAATTTTCAGGCAGATCTCACCACCAGCCGGTGAATATTTGATAGCGTTACTGAGCAGATTCTGCAGAACCTGCATAAATCTTTCCTTGTCAACATCTGCATAAACGGCTTCTTGCGGCGCCTTCACAACAAAAGAATGACAACAATCTTTGCGGAGCTTTGCCTCGGCAACCGAACTGTCCACCAAACTCCGCAAATCCAGGGTTTCCCTGGTCAGTTCCAGTGGTCGTCCTTCTTCAATGCGGGATACATCGAGAAGATCATCAACGATTGATGACAAAGCAACCGATTTTTTATTAATGATCTCGAGGAACTCGAGCTGCTCCGCATCACTGAAGGCACCTTTTCCCAACATCAACTCGGAATAGCCCAGGATCATCGTCAAAGGAGTTCGTAGCTCGTGGGCAGCCATCGAAACGAATTCACTTTTCATCCGTTCAATGCCGCGGACCATGGTAACGTCCTGCAGCAGAATCACCACTCCGCGTGGCTGGTCATCATCCCCCCGAAGGATTGAGGTCCGCGCGGAAAATATCTGCTGCCCACGGTCTGTTTCGTGGGAGAACCTCAAATCGAACTCACCACTGAGACCGTCACCAAGCCGCGCTTCCGCTTGAGTAAATTTCTCCAGGAACTCCGGATTATCTACAATCTCTCCCAGAGGAACGCCAGGGGTCCAGGCGGCAAGGGAGAAAATATCTTCGGCAACGCGATTCATCAGCACCACCCGCCTCTGATTGTCGGTGACGATCAATCCGTCCGCCATGGAGGCAAGGATGGTGTCAATTTTGTCGCGGGCATCCGAAACCCTTTCCAGTGCGTCCTTCAATGCGTCTTGAACTTTGACCCGTTCCTTGATCTCCTCTGAAAGGTGAAAGTTTGACTGCTGGAGCTGTTCGGTCCTCTCCGCAACCCGAAATTCGAGGTTTTCATTGGCCGACTGCAGATTTTGTTCGGCCTGTTTCAAAGCGATAAAATTCACTTTTGTCCGGCGAAGTGCAAGCAGCATCAAACTAAGAAAAGCCAGCGCAAAACAGATCAGCAACCCGCCGGAATGCATATTCAAAGCACTCAATTCGGCTTGTTCCCGGGTGATGTCATAATAAATTTCGACCGCACCATGAAAACGACCGGAAACCATGATCGGCACATAGGTCTCTACAACATCCAGTTTGACCAGAGCGCCATCGGCAGTCGTCTGGTTTCGATGAACCACTTTCGAGTAGTTTTCACCTCGGGCGACCTGGTTCACGAAATATTCATTGCTGTTGACTGTACCGATCTCGTCACCCTTTGTTGAGTAAACAATCCGTCCACGGCCACTGAATATGCGCACTTTAACCAGCAGCGCATCCTCTTTCATGCGACTGATTTCTTTAGTCACCCATGGGCTGAGCGGATTGGCTTCAAGATCAAACTGTTCCAACTGTTTGGTCGCGGCCAGAAAACGGACAAAACGTGTCGCTTCACTTTCGGTCTGCTGGACCAGCAGACTGCGATAGGAAGGATAAATATACAGATAATCATACAGCGGCAGCCCACATGCCAGCGCCAATGAGAGGAAAAACAGATTACGCAGGAAACTGAATTTAAACATCGATAGCCCTTTAACGATCTCATTAGATTAACGGATTCAGCAGGTTACTCAAGAGAATTTATCCATCATCATTACATTAGATTTTTTTTTAAGAATTTTTTTATTTTTATGTTGACATCAAAGATTATTGTTTTATAATAATCCTAAAGCAAGACAAACTCTCTCGAAAAAAACTTTTTGCCCCGTGTTCTCCCTCCTGACGCGGGGCTATTTTTTTCTCCCCTTGTTCTGAATGCCAGCCGGGTCAATAATGGTAACAAACACCCTTATTGAAAGCTGCCATTATGCCCGAAAACCATTCGCAACAATCTGGTTTCAATCGACTCGCCGAGGAAAAAAGTCCTTACCTGTTGCAGCATGCGCAGAATCCGGTCAACTGGTTCCCCTGGGGTGAAGAAGCATTAAATCGTGCCGTCCAGCAGCAGCGACCGATATTTATTTCAATCGGCTATTCAACCTGCCACTGGTGCCATGTCATGGCCCACGAATCGTTCGAAGATCCGGAAGTCGCCGATAAGCTCAATCAACATTTCATAGCAATCAAAGTCGATCGTGAAGAGCGACCGGACCTCGACGCCAGCTATATGCAAGCTTGCCAGCTACTGTCCGGGCAAGGCGGCTGGCCCCTGAATCTCTTTCTGACGCCGGAAGGTAAACCTTTCTATGCCCTGACCTATGCCCCCAAGCACAACCGATACGGCCATCCCGGCTTCTGTGAAATTCTCGACAAGATCACCGAGCTCTGGAAGGAGCAGAGAAATAATCTTCTTTCCGCCGCGAATCAGCTGACCGACGCGGTTCGGCACCTGGAGGCCAGTCAGCAGCAGATCGGCCTGGATACAGCTCTTTTGAAACAGGCGGCGAAAAATTTTCAGCGGACTTTCGACCCATTGCATGCCGGCTTCGGCCAGGCGCCGAAGTTTCCCCAGCCACACAACGCTTCGCTGCTTCTCAGGTTAGGCGAACTGTTTGCCGATGACAACCTCTCGCTGATGGCGCTGACCACTCTTCGCCACATCGATCAGGGCGGAGTGACCGACCAGCTTGGCGGCGGGCTGCATCGTTATTCTGTCGATCAGCGTTGGCTGGTCCCCCATTTCGAAAAAATGCTCTATGATCAGGCGCTGATTGCAGGAGCCTATCTCGACGGCTGGCTGCAGAGTGATGACGAGACCTTCCGCTGCGCTGCCGAATCGATTTTTCAGTACGTTCTGCGCAAGCTGCAACATCCGCCGGGCGGATTTTACTGCGGGGAAGATGCGGATTCAGAGGGAAAAGAAGGAACCTGCTATCTCTGGAGTCTGGCGGAAATTACCGAAATCCTCGAACCTGACCAAGCCGAACTGTGCATCAAATGTTTCAATTTGACGGTTGAAGGGAATTTTGAAGGGAAAAATATTCCTCATCGGCGCAAGTCATGGTCACAACTGGCAGAAGAGCATAAACTCTCGACTTCAGCACTGGAACGTCAGATTACCACCATCAAAACCAAACTGATGCGGGTCCGCAATCAACGGCCGCAGCCCCATCTTGATGACAAAATTCTCACCGGCTGGAATGGCCTGATGATCGGCTCACTGGCCCGCGGCGGCTACCTGCTATCCCGGAAAACTTATCTTGATGCCGCTTATCGAGCCAGCGAGATGATCAGGTCCGAACTGGTCCGGGACGGCCGCCTGATGCGCCGTTTCCGGGATGGCGAGACCGCCATCCCGGCCTTTCACGAGGATTATGCCTACCTGATCTGGGGGTTGATCGAACTGTTTCTGGCGGACTTCAAACCGGAGATCCTGGCCATGGCTCTTTCCCTGGAACAACAGCGGGAAGCGCTTTTTGCCGATGGTGGCGGGGGCTATTTCGATACCGCGGAGGAATTTATCGACGGCCTGGGGCGCGGCCGAAACAAGCAGGATGGAGCAACGCCGGCAGCAGCCTCCGTGACTGCGGAAAACCTGATCCGGCTGGCCCGACTGACAGCAGCGCCGGAACTGGAGGAAAGGGCTGAAAACCTGTTGTCCCGGCATCTTCTCCAGGCGGCTGACTACCCGACCAGTCACGCCTTTCTGCTGCAGGGACTCTACACGCTTCTGAGGCCGCAGCCGCTGGTAATGATCATCAAACCGGTAAAGAGCGATTTGGATAAGGACTGGCAAGGATTTCTCAAAAGCTGCTGGCCGCAACCACTGGCCATCATCACCGAGTCTCCAGAGAACTATGTCGAACTGATTCCTCACCTGCGAGGCAAGTCGGTTCTCAATGGCCAGGTGACGGCATGGCTGTGTACCAACCAGAGCTGTCTGCCGCCGCTAACTGCGGTAAAGGACCTGCAACAGGCGCTGGACGGATTCAAGGTGCCTTGAATACTTTCAGCAGATGCGGAACCAGCTGTTTTTTGCGTGACAGAACCCCCTTGAGCCGATAAAGATTCTCCCCTTCCTGCGGGTAATCGATCAGGTAGGGAAGCTCGCTCGGGCCGGCTGTCAGCAGCAGGCTGGTTTCCATGACAATATCGGTCACCAGTAACGCCGCCAGTTCATACCCCCGCTCTTCACGAACCGCCCTGAGTTCCGTGAGTAATTCTTCGCGGCGCTGATGAAAGGAGTGGAAATTAACCACTTCGACCTGCCCCAGCCCGAGCAGGTAATCATCGACACGGTATTCCTTGAAATCGGTCAACAACAGATCCCGCGCCGCAGCTCCGCTGGCCATCGGGCTGCCGGCGGCAAACAGTTCACTGCCGAATTCTTCATGTTTGAGTCCGCAGCGTTCTTCCAGCCAGGGAACCAGTTCACGGTCACAGTTTGTGGTTGTCGGTGATTTCAGAATGACCGTGTCGGAGAGCAGCCCGGCGAGCAACAACCCGGCAATTTTCGGGTCCGGATCAATCGCCGCCTGCTGGTAGAGCGTGGCGACCAGAGAGCAGGTGCTCCCCAGCGGCTGGTTGATAAAACGGATCGGGGCGTCGGTATGAAAGTTACCCAGCCGGTGATGGTCGATCACTTCAAGAATCTCGACCTTGTCAGCGCCGGGGACCGCCTGTGAAAGTTCGTTGTGATCGACCAGAATCAGCTTGACCGGGGAACTTTTAATCAGGTGACTTTTGCTGGCTACGGCCAGGACCCGTCCATCGCCGGCGACAACTACCGCCCCGGGATGCTTGCTGTGAACAAGTTTGACGCGCAGGTCCTCCAACAGATCGTTCGGCTGGACCTGGATAAAATCATCCTCGACCAGGTCGCCGACCGGCGTCGCCATCCGGGTCAGCCAGACGCAGTTTGCCGTATCGTACCGGCTGACCAGAACGGAAACCCCTTTTTCCCGAGCCCGACTGACCAGTTCAGAAGCGATTTGCGACTGCCCGGAAACAATCAGCAGGCGGACCCCGGCTTCGATAGCCAACCGCTGGATCTCGGGACGATCACCGGTAATCAGAATCGTCCGTTCCGGGATAATTTCATCCACCCAACGCTGGAAAGTCGCCTCTTGCCGCGCACCGACGTATAGGTTGAATTCCTCGACCTGCTCCGCATCCCGCAGATTCAGTGCCATTGCCTCCAGGCAGGATTGAATCGACGCCACTGACGCTCGCACGCGCCGCAGTTTTTCCGCTTCGGTCGGCACCAGAAAAATCTCCGACGCCCGCTTCAACAGTAACAAACCCTTGGGTTGCTGTTCATCATCGATGACCGGCAGCATCCGGATATGGTGCTTGTGATAGAGTTCGATCGCCTTCGACATCGGTGCGGATTGATGAATCGTGATGACCTCTTCGGTAACGATATCTTTGATGCGCGGATAGACATCTGTCAGCAGCCTGGGCACCTCGACGCCAAAACGGTTCAAGATAAATTCAGTCTGCTGGTTGATGTTTCCGGCTCGGGCGGCATGGACATTCGTCAGCCCCTGCTGGCGGCGCAATTCAGCATAAGCGATTGCGCTGCAGATCGAATCGGAATCCGGATTTCGGTGCCCGACGACAAACACCCGCGCTTCAACTTCCATCATGACTCCCTGATTAAAAACGTAAACGGTGAACCGATTCCAGGTTCAAGAGTAACCCAATTCTCTCACAAAAAAACCTGCGTTCGCCCAGAACACAGGTTATCAACTTTCGCCTTCAAGAAAAATAGGTTCAATCAAGCCTGGCAACCGAATGGACGGCCTGGCGCAGAACCCCCTTGACGTCGCCCAGGCCGATGACATTTTTCACCACCGCTTTTTGCGGCCGGTTGTTTTCGTCAAAACTCACCAATAGGTCCCGCCCATTGGTATTGAACACCTCGGGATCAACCAGCACCTTGCAGAGAGTTTTGTCATCGGCAAAAAATCTTTTGTTTTCACCGGTTTTTTTGATCGGAGCAACGACGATCTCCTCGACCCCTTTGCGATGGAAGGTCGGCATATGGATCTTCCGTTGATCAATGGGACCGAACGAACCGATCCGCAAACTGTAAAATGCACTCAGGATATCAAATATCTGGTCATCGGTTTTAAGCGGCAATATATCATCGGCATGGATCACATGATCCTTGATTTTCCTATATGTCACCTGCCGGTGTTCATAATCGAAAGAATAGCTGGTGACCTTTTCCCGCTGGTTCTTCCCCTTCCCTTTCAGTGTGCGCAAGCTGTAAACCAGCGGTCGTAAAAAACCGTCCGGGCCGATTTCCATGATCGTCTGGTATCTTTCTACCCGGTTATTCGTGACAAAAGCGGCAAATCCACGCGTACGCGCTTCCAGAGTTGCGACGTAGGTATCTGGTTGCTGGCCGCGAGTCAGACTGATTGTCCCTTCAGCCAGGTGATCAAACCAGAGAAAAGAGACATCATAGGACAACTTTTCACCGACCAGGCGTTCAATCGGTTGATTGGCGGGAATGGCGGGAGTCGACGTAACCGAGGCAAACACCTGCCCGGAGGCGAGCCACAACATGAGGAGTATGGTTAGAACTGTCAACTTCGTTTTCATCGTTTGCCTGTATCGTTTCTGCCATAGTGTGGCGGCGCGGCCGCAGATACCGGTGGGATCAAGGGGATTCTCATTTTGCCGGTTCTGAAGAGATATCCATTTCCCACTTAGTCGCGGTACGCAACCTGGCGAACTCATTAGAGTCCTGTTGCTGTCATCGGTGGCTGCGGGAAAGCGGCCCCATTCCGATGAGTAGTCTTCCCGAGATACTTATAATCATTATCAAGATCAATGCCATCCGGGAATAAAAAGTAAATAATGACAATTCAATAATTGATCTTGACGAAAAAATCATGGACAATTAATATTCATATATTCAAAATTTTCAAAAAGGGCGCTCACATGTCAGACAACACTGCGGAACTGCCATTCGATAAAAACCTGGATTATGATCGCGAGTCAGAAATCCTCAAAGTGCTGGGACATCCGATCCGACTGAAGATTGTTGCCGGACTGATGTCCGAGTCCTGTAACGTCAAAAAAATCTGGGAATGTCTGGGTTTGCCCCAGGCGACAGTTTCACAACACCTTGCCTTGTTGAAAAACAAAAATATTATTTCCGGTCGGCGTGAAGGAGTGGAAGTCTATTATCAGGTGACCTCTCCCGAAACCAGGCGCATTGTCGGAGCCATATTTCAGGATTCAATTAGTTGTTAAATCCTCGTTGAGCAACCGTTAAACGAGAAAGAGGCCGTCCATTTGGACGGCCTCTTTAGGTTCTCGCCGATTACTTTCCAGCGCGAATGGCGGCGACGGTCTTGCCGCGAATTCCCCAGTTTTCTGCTGGAACTTCTTCGATAATGACATGGGTTGCCTCCGGATTCTTCCCGAGCACCTCTTTCATGGTCAGGGTAATCCGGTCGATTAATTGTTCCTTTTTCTCAGCACTGATCCCACCAACGGTCCGGACGGTTATAACAGGCATCTGGCGGCCTCCTTTCACAGAATTTTCACTCGAAGATTCAGTATAGCCTCAGCGCGGAAAGAATCAATAGCCAATTTCGATTGTCGATCAACGGCGCCGGGCCAGCAGGTAGATCGTCTCGTAGGTCGCCGGGATGCCGCGGGCGGAACCGAATTCCTTATGATAACTGTCGATCATCTGCTGCATTACCTGACGCGAAGCGAGCCCGGCAGGGCGATTCCGGCTTGAATTTTGCGCACCGATCCGTTTCAGGTTGCGCAGCAGATCAGGGACACTGGCATGCCACTCAATCTCAAATTCGGAAGTTACAAACAGCGGAATAAATGCCTCGCCGAGCGCCCGGATGACCGAATCTAGCGGGAAAAAGTTCTGACCGTGAGAGAATTTTCCTGACAGTGCCCGTTGGTGCGAGGTTCTCAATTCATGCAGAGTTTTCTCACCGAACAGGGCGACAGCAAAGACCCCCCCCGGCCGGAGGATCCGGGCCGCCTCACTGAAGGCAGCCGGAAGGTCTTCGAGCCATTGATAAACGGAGCTGGAAATCACCAGATCGAAAGCATCATCGCGAAACGGCAGGCTGGCCGCGTCGGCATCGCAAACCTGGCTAGCGGGCAACAACTCTGCGGTAGCGAGACTCATGCCATGCGCAAGATCGGAGAACACAATCGGCAGTTCAGGATACCTGCGCGCCACCCGCCGACTGAGCAGTCCGGTCCCGCAACCGATTTCCAGCGCTCGGGTCCAGACGTCATCCCGGGCGAAAATGAGTTCGGACAGACGGCCGGCGACCTTCTGCTGAACATGCGCATAGCGATCATATTCACGCGCATGACAGGAAAAATGCTGGCGTACCTGCCGCCGATCAATAGAGCTTTCCATCTCTTTCACTGGAGAAAATCGAGCCATAATTTCACCGACTCCTCGGGGCGGCTGAAAAACGGGGCATGTCCGACTCCGGGCATCACATGAATTTCTGATTGCGGAATCTGTTCCGCCAGATACCGCCCGGCAGCCACCGGGATAATCTGGTCTGCTTCACCGTGCAGGATCTGGGTTGGCTGAGCAATGGAGCGGAGATCGTTCCGCAGATCGGATGTCCCCAGCACGGTCAATGTTTCCCTGGCGCTGGCTAACGCGGGCAATTGCGACGGACGAACAGCGAAGCGCAGAATTTCACGATAGCGCTCCTTGGGCATGTTTTCGCCGGAGAACTGAAGATTGAAAAAATCCCCCATGGTCTTTTCGTAGGCCCGTGCCAGGTTACGATCCAGTGCTCGCAGTTGGGTTTCCGGCAGGCCGTGCGACCAGCCGGGCGCCTGACAGAATCTGGGAGTCGCAGCCACCAGCAGCAGATGACTGACCGGTTGAGGATTCTGCAAGGCCAGCTGCATGGCAACCTGTCCACCCAGGGACCATCCGAGCAGCGCCGCCCTGGAAAGTTGAAGAAACCGCATCCAGCTGCCGATCCGCTCGGCAAATGCTGGCAGGCTGCATTCGTTGACCGGGTCCGAACCGCCGTGCCCCGGCAGATCGGGACAGAGCACCCGAAAGTTCTTCTCCAGAAGTTCCGCGACCTCGGAAAAAACCGCGGAAGACATCGACCAACCATGCAGCATGACCAGCGGCTGCCCGCTCCCGGTTTCCCGCCAGGTGAACTGGATATCCTGTTCGAGGCGGCAACTGCGTTGCACGAACCGCTCAGTCACCCGCCAATTCCTGACGGACGATATCGATGACAAGCTGCGCGGCCTGGCGGATCTCGGTCGGCGTGTGATCCGCCATCAGGGTCGCCCGCAGTCTGCAGGTTCCGGCCGGCACAGTCGGCGGCCGGATGCCGCTGAGATAAATCCCCTGCCGGAAAATACCCGCCGCCGCCTGCATGGTCGGTTCGGGATCCCCAATCAGGATCGGAACAATCTGGGTGCTGCTGCCGCAAAGATCAAAGCCGGCAGCGCTGAGCAAGGTGCTGAACAGCTGTCGATTCGTTTCCAGTTGAGTCCTCCGCCGTTGCCCCTCTTCACTGTCGACCAGCTCAATGGCCGCCAGATTGGCCGCCAGCACACCCGGGGGAAGACTGGTCGAAAAAATGAAGCTGCGGGAGCGATTGATCAGAGTCTCAATAACTTCCCGGCGGGCAGCGAGATAAGCTCCGAAACTGCCGAAGGCTTTGCCGAAAGTGCCCATCTGCAGATCGACCTGCTCCATGCAGCCGAAAAGTTCGGCCGTCCCGCGCCCATGCTCCCCAAGCACTCCGCCGCCGTGGGCGTCATCCACCATCAGCCAGGCGTTGTAATGCTCTTTGAGTTTCACCAACCGATCGAGCGGCGCGATATCGCCGTCCATGCTGAAGACCCCGTCCGTGACGATCAGCCAGCGCCCGCGGCGGGATTGGCTCTCGCGGTGCAGCAGCTCTTCAAGCGCCTGCATGTCGTTATGGGGATAAACCTGGATGCGGGCACCGGAAAGGCGGCAACCGTCAATGATCGAGGCATGGTTCAGACTGTCGGAAAAAACGCTGTCCTCCGGCCCGAGCAGGCCCTGAATAATGCCGTTGTTGGCCGCATACCCGGTGTTGAAGACCAGCGCCGCTTCGCTCCCCTTGAACGCAGCGATACGCTCCTCGAGACGATGATGCAGGGACATACTGCCGGAGATCAGCCGGCTGGCGCCGGAGCCGACCCCCAGTTCACGGGTTGCCTTGCAGGCGGCGTCGATTAAAGCGGGATGATTGGCCAGGCCGAGATAATTGTTGGAACAGAGTAACAGGTAGGTCTGTCCCCCGATCTGAACTCTCGGCCCCTGGGCGGATTCAATTTCCCGCAGGCTGCGCAGCATGCCGCGTTCAGCCAGTTCCGCCAGATAGTCCTGCAGATCATTCATGCCTCGTCCCGCCAGTCACGGGGTGGATGAATCCTGCCGACCCGCTCGATCAGCAGCGGCTGTTTCTCAAGCCATTCGACGAGAGCCGGTAATTCCGCCTTGGTAGTATCGACGAAAAATGCCCGACCGCCCCGCTCCTCACCCGTTGGTTTCATCAGGTTGATCCGTTGATAGCCCAGCTTTTCAGCGGCAACATATCCGGCCAGATAGTCGGGATCATCCGACCAGCAGAGTTCAGCTACCACCCCCGGGGTCGAAAGAACCTTTGCCGCCAGGGTCAAGGCTTCGATGACATAGGAATTATTCAGACCGTAGCTGTCCAACGCGGCACCGAGCTGTCGGCGCGCCTCGACGGACAGATCCATCCGGCTGGCCCGAACCCCGCGCAGCGGGTCGGCTTCCAGGCGCTCTCCCGACACAACATCAATCAGCATGGCGCCGCGCATACTGTTTCCGCCCGCGGCAGCTCCCCTCGCCAAAGTCGCCATGGCAACGTCAATCGTGCGCTGGGACAGATTGACTGACTGGAGCAATTGCCTCGCCAGGGTCCTCCCCTGCTGCCAGCTGGTCACCTGATTGTTATACAAGTCCGGCAACTGTCCCGTCTGAATCATCTGTTTCGGGACCTCTTCAACCCGAATACTGATCCGATCGACTCGACCGCGCGGATGCTGCACGGCTCGCAGCAGCAATTCGACCGCCGCGGTTTCCAGCTCATCCGCTGCAATCAATCGCTCCGCCCCAGAGATATGCTTGCCGTCTCGCTCGGCACGCATCCGCAAACTGTTCAGAGATTCATCCATGGCGGCGAAATTATCATCTCACCGCACACTTGTCAACCGATGCAGGCAACGAGGTTGACGAACAGGGTGGTTATTTTTGAAATTTCCCATGATATTTTTTTAAATATATGATATAGGATATTTAACTGAGAGAAGAGTCGGGGGATGAAAAATTTCATCTGCACATTCAGGAAAATAATTTTGTACATAGTACAACAAAGGAAATGATAAATGACGAACGAGCGGATTCTGGTTGTAGATCATGTCGATGATCGGCGCGAACACCTGGTACAACTGCTGGAAAGTCAAGGGGTAGAGGTTATCCAGGCCAAGTCCTGCGAAGAGTGCCTGCTTCTGCTCGACAAAGATTCCTTCCGCATCATCCTCAGTGAAACGGACCTGCCGAAAAAAAGCGGCCTGTTCCTGCTCCAGGAGGCCAAGGCTCAAACGGAGCAAACTGAAGTCATTCTACTGACCAACAATGCTTCTTCCTACACCCTGCTTCAGGCCCTGCGGCACGGTGCCTACGATTTCATTCTGCGCCCGATCGATAATGGCGATATCCTGTTCAATACCGTGGGTCGTGCCGTTGAGCATATCAATCAACGGGAAGAGCGGGATAACCTGCTGAAAGAACTCAAGGTCAAAAATCGCTCGCTTGATCACGCATTGCACCGGATGAAATCACTGAATGACAATATCCGCAAAATGGCGCAAAGCGACCAGGTGGAAGAAATTTTCACCATCATGCTTGAAGCTGCCGTGCTGGAGGTCAAGGCAGAAAACGGAATGATCTGTCTGCTTAGTCGAAATGAAAAAACCCTGGCGCTGAAAATCAGCCAGAACATTCCCGCAGAGATCAGCAGCCGATTTTCCAAACAACTTCCGACCGGGCTGATCGAAGTCATTGCCAAACGGTCTAAGCCGGTGCTGGTCCCCGGTCAACTGCCGCAAGGTTTGGCGGTGCTGATTGATGAACAGGAGCAGCAGGATTTGCTGAAGCTTCCGGGCCTGCTTTCCGTCCCCTTACGGCTCAACAACCGGATTGCCGGGCTCATGCTCCTGTCCGGCCATCCGCCCCAAAACCCGTTTGCCGAACACGACCTGCTTTATTTGAGCCAGTTGGCCACTCACGCTCAATTGCTCCTGGAAAAAGTCGGACAGATTCATCTTCTGAAAAAAAGGTCGGCAGCACCGGCCCCCGTTTCTATTGCATCAGCTAAAAAATGATTTTCAGTATGATGAAGCTGATTTCAGCAGGCAATTTCTCAACTCAGTCGATAATATAACAAGCTGACGCCCTTGTCGGGATCGACCTCGGGGAAATCAGCTCCCGGTTGAAGATGTTGTACCAGCAGCGCCTGCGGAAGCAAATCGGCAAACAGCTGCTCCAAAGTTCCCGGTGTTTTTTTGGGGCCATTGAGACAAGCCAGTATTTCGCCCTCGACAGATAATAGTTCCGGCAATCGGCGCACCAGTTTCGGCCAATCACGCTCCGCCGTAAAACTTCTACCCTGAGCCGCCGGGGGATCACAGATGATGAAGTCGAAGGGGGCCAATTTCCTCAGTTTGCTGAAACTGCGGAACAGTTCCAGAGCAAGAAAACTGCTGCGGCGCGCATCAATCCCATTCATCTGGTGATTCAAACGTCCGAGTTCCAGAGCGCCGCGATTCATATCCAGATTCACAACCCGCTCTGCGCCACCCGCTATTGCGGCAACTGAAAAACTGCAGCTGTAGGCAAAAAGATTAAGAACTTTCTTCCCGGCACAACGCTGACGAACCAGGCGGCGTCCAACGGCCATATCCGGGAAAAAACCGACATTCTGCGCTTCCGTCAGGCGCAGGCGATAATGCAGCCCATCTTCCACCGCATCGACCTGATCCGGCAATTCCCCCCAAAGCACGCGACTCGGCGTATTCGACAGAAATCGTTCCTGCAGAAGAACTGCCTTCAGCCCCGGCAGCTGGTCTTTCAACAGCCCTGTCAGATCATGTAACCAGCCTTCCGCACGTTGGCGATATAGCATGATCAGGACCACCGGATAAAACCAGTCGATTACTAGGTCTTCATAGCCGGGGAAGGTGTTGCCACGGCCATGAAACAGGCGCCGCGATTCCTCAGCATGCGGCAGATGGCGTTGGATTTCTGTTTTAATGGTATCCATTTTCGTTAAATATCAGACAGGAAAATAGCGGACATCCTGGTGCAAGCAAATGCCACAAAATAGTCGGCAAAATATCACCTGAAGCAGTGAGTTCCGGGCGAAATAAGAGGATACTTGCAGTTACCCTGAGTGAAGCGCTAAACTGTCCGGGATTTTCTGCAGTCATTCTCCGGAGCCTGACCGATGAAAAAAGCCAACCTGCTCATTCTTTTTCTGATTGTTCTGATCGGAATCCTTGGGATTGTGTATCTTTATCAGCAGGGGAAACTGCCATCACAGGAGACAGTAAGTGCTCCCCCCCCAGTTCAGGAACCACCTCCCATCAAGAAACCGATTATTCATTACCCGGTCCCGAAGACGGATAAACCTGAGACAACGGTCCCGGAAACTGCCCCTGAAAAGTCAGCTCCCAAAGTCAATAAAAGCGTAACTCCCCTGCCGAAAACCTTACCTCCGATACAGGAAAGCGATAAATCTGTCGACCAGGCCCTCACTGCACTTGTGACCGATTCCAGCCTGATCGACCTGTTCAACCTGGAAAACTTTATCCAACGTCTGGTGGCCATGATTGACAATCTTTCAGAGAAACGGCTGCCGCGTGCTTATCTCCCGATCAAGGCGCCGGGTGGCCACTTTATAGTTTCTGGGACTGATGATGCTCCTCAAACCAGCAAGAGAAACCACAAGCGCTATCAACGTTATGTAGAACTGCTGGAAAATATCGATCCGGGCCTGGCGATCAAGATCTATATGCATTTCTATCCACTTTTTCAGAAGGCTTACGAACAGCTCGGCTACAAAAATGCCTATTTCAACGATCGCCTGATTTTTACCCTGGACCATTTGTTGGAAACACCGGATCCCAAGGAACCGATCCTGCTGGCTCAGCCTTCGGTGCTTTACACCTATGCCGATCCACTTCTGGAAAATCGCTCGGCCGGGCAGAAAATACTCATCAGAATCGGTCCGGAGAACCGGTCCAAGGTGTTAAAAATTCTCGCTGATTACCGCCGTCGATTGAGTAGCCTGCACCCCTGATCAGAAAAGGCCCATCCTTTGTGGACGGGCCTTTTCTGATCTGAGCCATCGATATCAAGTCAATAATTACTGTTCAGCATCCGCCGCTCCGGGCCTTGATATCCCGATCTTATTGCGCGGCGAACCGGGTCAATTCCAGGATACACCCAGCCATCGGCGCGCTGAAACTTGACAATCTCATCGGTTTCAATCAGGCGCTGCAAGCTTGCGGGATCAACCATATCCATCATACCGTCTTGGTACACAACTGATACTTCCTTCATTGCAGGCCTCCTTACACTTTTCCAACAGCATAGCACCAGAGACTCACTAAGCAAAGAGGTATTGAAATTATTTCGAAAGATCAGGCATTTAATTACCTTTGACTAATAAGTTTAAAACCATTTTCGGGGGCGGATCTTTATCAAGTGAGGCAGGTCGGTCTTGAAATGCCTGAACTGAGCCAGGCATCCGCTTGTCAATGAGTTTCTACTTTCTCCGTTCCGGCCCGGCATAACCCGCCGACTCAGCACAGCGCACCGGATCGTAACCGACCGTAACCCACCCGGATGAGCGCATGAATTGAACGATCTTTCTTTTATCGATCAGTTTTTGCAGTTTTCGTGGTGGCACCTGCTCGATCTTACCTGTGCTGTGACGAACACGAATCAGCATCGGCGCTCTCTCCTTTTTAAGCACACAGATTCAGGTGTGCCTTACATGATAGCATCAAAACAGCGGGCGGAATATTACCAGAGCTCCTCATTCAATTGCCAGAAATTTCCGACTTCACTTTTTTTCCTTTCGGGCCACCGGTTGATTCGCGCCTTTCCGGACCGCGATAATAACCCCTCAAAGAACTGCGAATCGGGTCTTTCCCCAAGGTTACCCAGCCGGTTGAACGCTCAAATTCCTCAATTTCACTCATCAAAATAAGTTCGTCGAGTTTTTTGGACGGAACCAGTTCGATTCTGCCATCTTTGTAACGAACCCGAATCAGCATAGCTCTCCCTTCAATCGATCAGAGCGTCAATTGCGTCGAAATTGAAGCGTTTTTCCGCCAGATCAGTAATCAAATTAATTTTGTGGGTATCCTCAGCAGTCAGTTTGGAAACATCGTCTCTGATGATTTCGAATACGGATGATGTGGTTCTGCCGGCACGCATATACGGTATTCGGCTGCTATCCAGAATTTTCTGGGTAATATGACTGATCGCGCCGACTCCGGGGATGATGACCCCGGCGATCATCTGCCGATATTCTTCTATTTGATAAAGATTGGCAAGGGTAACCAGCAACTCATCGCGACTGCTGTTGACGATGACCAGTGATGAATCCTTCAGCAGCTCGGCAACCCGCTGCGCCGAAGCAGCGCCGATCTGAACATTGTGGACAATGCGTTGCGCCTCTTCTTCACTGGCGTGCAGCTTGATGTCAAGGACTGAGGCAAGCCGCCGCAGGGTCGGGTTGGCCAGGATCGGTTGATAGTTGAACCCGCCGATTACCTTGATTCCTTCTGTCTGAAACGCCTGATCAAGATATTTCAAGGTCCGCTCACGTTTATTCGCAACTATCTTGTTCACCAGAATTGCCCGGATATCCGCTTTTTCCTTCTGGAACAGGGCCAGATTCATATGGGCCGAATCGACGACATTGCCCAGTCCCCCGCCGGTAACCAGCAACACCGGGGCTCCGGTTTCATATGCAATTCTGGCATTGTTGCAGCCCAACAAAGAACCAACCCCGGTATGACCGGCGCCTTCGATAATCAGGAAATCATTTTTGGCGTCAAGTTCCGCAATCGCATCGAGCATTTTCGACGCAATCTCTTCGCGCGACAACTCTCCATCCATAATCTTCCTGGTGTCGCCCGGTTGCAGAACAAAAGGGGACATCAGCGGCAGGTCATCGATCTGGCCGAAGACCCGGGCCATCAAAATGGCATCCTTGTCGGCCACCAGCCCTTTGAATTTCATCGGTTTGGGGCCGATCGGCTTGATAAATCCGACCCGTGCATATTTCTTGTGTGCCATATGCATCAAGGAAAGGCTGGTTGTGGTTTTACCGCTGTTCATTCCGGTCGCGGCTATAAAAATTTTACGGGCCATGGATGTCTCCTCGTGTTGCACCGGCCATTTATTTAGCAGATAATTTAAAAGATGACATGTATGCGTTCTTGGCGCAATTGGTGTAAATCATCTTCGGTTGTTGAGAACCGGAACTGTATCATCAACCTGCTGGAAAAACACTTTATCCAGGAAAACTTTCACAATAAAAACCCTGCTGCAAGATCAGATTCAGTTCTTCTGAAAAACTCCGGAGAGAGAAGACACCGGCGATATCCAGAACTCCATAACATGCAATTTTGTCCTGCTATGCAACGAAGATAAGCGCCCAGATGGAGAATTCGATGAAAAAATGGTTGCTTCTCCTTGGTTTCTTTCTGCTCCCTGCGCTGGCCTGTGCGCAAAGTGTCCAGATTTCCGACCGGACAACCCTGAGTTTTGATATCCCGGCAGGCTGGGAGTCGGCACGTGAACCACCGGCAAACCTGGTGGAAGAATTGGCCAGGCACATCGCCCACGAAGCTGCGGAGAAAGGCCACTCCCCTGATAAAGAACAGCTACTGAGGACTGCACGAAAAAGATTTTCCGCAAATGAAGCCCTGTTATTCAACCCGATCAGCAAATCCTATATGCTCCTCGATCTGAGCCGTCTGCGCCAGGGCGAACGGGCGCCCGACGAAACCACGATCAGGCTCTCCGCAAAGTATGCCGGGGAATCCCTCGATCATGAGGAAGGAGTCAGCAAATTCAGCAGCGCCAGTCGCGAAGCGACAATTGCTGGAGGCAGCTACAGCTATCGCTACGATGCCGACTACTTGCAACATGGGAAACCGATGCACTTTTCCGGAATCATCGGCTTTGCCTCACCCTATTGGTATTTCTTCTATTTTACGGATTATCTCGGCGATCCGGAGGACAGGAATCGCGCAGAACAGGTATTCAGATCGCTGAAAATATCCACCATGCGTTAACCTGAGGACGATCAATTCAATTCAAAAGGGCCGCCCAATTCAAGGCAGCCCTTTTGAATTAAAAGCAGTAAAATCAACCTGCGGAAGCTGCGAGCTTATCCTTATTTAACGCCTGCCTGATTTTTGCAACCATCCCTGCCGCGTTGATCCCGAGCTGGGTTCGAAGTTCCGCCTGGGTCCCCTGCTCAACAAACTGATCTGGGATGCCGATCCGAATGATGTGCGGGTTGAGGCCTGCGTCGGAGAGCAATTCCAGGACCGCTGAACCGAAACCGCCCTGCAGGACATTCTCCTCGGCGGTAACCACCAACGGCACCTGGCCGGCCTGTTCCAAGATCAGGTTTGTGTCGAGCGGCTTGACAAAGCGCGCATCGGCAACCGCCACTTCAATGCCCTGCTCGGAGAGCAGCTTGGCTGCTTCCAGCGCCTCGTTGACCATGACTCCGACCGCGATGATCAAGGCATCTTTTCCTTTGCGCAGCAGTTCTCCCTTGCCGATTTCAAACGGGTCTATTGCGCCGTCAAGGGGCAAGCCGACACCGTTCCCACGCGGGTATCGGTAGGCGAAAGGCCCGTCGCTCAACGCCGCGGTTTTCATTGTCCGCCGCAATTCCACTTCATTGCGCGGAACGACGAAGGTCAGGTTGGGAATATGACGCAGGAAAGAGAGGTCAAATACCCCGTGATGGGTCGGTCCGTCCGCCCCGACCAAGCCGCCGCGATCCATGGCAAAGGTGACCGGCAGATTCTGCAGGCAGACATCATGCAGTACGCTGTCGTAAGCACGCTGCATGAACGTCGAATAAATGGTGACAACCGGTCGCAATCCCCGGCAGGCCAGCCCGGCGGCAAAGGTTACAGCGTGCTGTTCGGCAATCCCCACATCGAAGAACCGTTCGGGAAAACTGGCGGCGAATTTATTCAGCCCGGTCCCTTCCGCCATCGCTGCGGTAATTGCAACAATGCGTTGATCTTCACGGGCCAGGTCAACTAACGTCTCACCGAAAACCCCGGTATAGGAGACTGCACTGCCCGGCTTCCCCCCCTTGACTGCGCCGGTCTCGGGATCGAAGGGCCCCACTCCGTGGTATTTCGGCGGATCATCTTCCGCCGGCTGGTAACCCTTCCCCTTTTTGGTGAGCACATGCAGTATAACCGGCCCCTTGATGTTCGAGACATTTTTCAATGTCACCAGCAGCTCAGAGAGGTTATGGCCATCGAGCGGACCGAAATAATCAAATCCGAACCCTTCAAATAACATCCCGGGAGTTATGAATCCCTTGAATGATTCTTCTGCCCGTTTGGCCAGATTTACCAGATCTCGGCCGAAGCCCGGAACATAACTCAGGAGATTCTCGGTCTCCTTTTTGAACCGGATAAAGGTATCGGAGGTCAGCTTGCGGCTGAGAAACGATGAGAGCGCCCCGACGTTGGGTGAAATCGACATCTCGTTATCATTGAGAATCACGATCAGGTTCTTTTTCAGATGCCCGGCATGGTTGAGAGCCTCAAAGGCCATGCCGGCCGTCAGCGACCCGTCTCCGATCACCGCGATGATCTTCTCGTCGCCACCGGCCAGATCAACCGCCGCGGCCATCCCCAGGGCGGCGGAGATTGAGGTGCTGGAATGACCGACATCAAAAACGTCATGTTCACTTTCCTGACGCTTGGGAAACCCGCTGATGCCATTCAGTTGGCGCAGGGTATGAAATTTCTCCAGCCGTCCGGTCAATAGCTTGTGGGCGTAAGCTTGATGGCCGACATCCCAGACGATTCGGTCCCGCGGCGAGTTGAATACCCGGTGCAGCGCCAGAGTCAATTCGACCACCCCCAGGGAACTGCCCAGGTGCCCACCATTGGTCGCAACGGTAGCGATGATCTGTTCGCGAAGTTCACCGGCCAACTGCTTCAATTCAGCCGGCGACAGCTGCTTCAGGTCGTCCGGCGATTTTAATTGTGCAAGGATATTGCCCATACATTCCTCATTTCAAATACCATTCTGTGTTGCCCGACACAGTTTCAATCAGAATCTCTGCTAAAACGACCGATCGACGATATAACCGGCGATTTCGCGCAAGGGACGAGCCGAATCGGCAAATATATCCAGAGCGGAAAAAGCGATGCCGCGCAATTCCCGTGCCCGCTGGCGAGCCTCATCGAGTCCCAGCAGCGCCGGATAGGTCGCTTTGCCGCGCGCCTGATCACTGCCGACATCCTTCCCCAGCTCGGTCTGATCTGCGACGATATCCAGTATATCGTCGGCGATCTGAAAGGCCAACCCGGCGGCTTCGCCATAGCGGCGCAACGCCTGCCTTTGCGCTTCATCGGCGGCGCCGATAACTGCGCCCATTTCGATCGCGGCCAGGATCAGGGCGCCGGTTTTGTGCGTATGGATGTATTCCAGCGTCGGCAGGTCGATCGGTTTCCCTTCAGACTCCATATCGACTACCTGGCCGCCGACCATGCCGCGCGATCCGGAACTACGTGCCAGCAGGTGAATCAGCTCGCGTTGCATCTCGGCAGGTCGGTCCGGCCAGACTTCCGGGTTGGACAGCAGGATAAATGCTTCGGTCAGCAGCCCATCCCCGGCCAGAATCGCCGTCGCCTCGCCGTACACCTTATGATTGGTCGGTTTGCCGCGCCGGAAATCATCATCGTCCATCGCCGGCAGGTCATCATGAATCAGCGAATAGCTGTGAATCATTTCTATCGCGCAAGCTGCCGGCAAGACCTGCGGTGCGGTCCCTCCAACAGCCTCGCAGGCGGCCATCATCAGCACCGGCCGAATTCTTTTACCGCCGGCAAAAACCGAATAGCGCATCGCGTCGTGCAGGGTTGACGGCAAGGTATCGACCTTGGGCAGAAACTTATCAAGGGCAGCCTCAACCAGGCGGATCCGCTCTTCAAGATATGACGTCAGACTCCAGTCAGGACTGCTCATCAAATTTCTCCCGTTTCAGGCTGCCGTCGGCCTGCTTGAGCAGTTGCTCAACCTGCAATTCAACTTCACTTAAAGATTGCCGACAGATGTCCGCTTGCTTGACTCCGTCGGAAAAAACCTTGAGAGCCTCTTCGAGGGGCAACTCACCACCTTCAAGCTGTTCAACCGCCTCTTCTAAGCGTTTGAGCGCCTTTTCGAATCCATTTTTATCAGCCATTTTCTGTGACTCGTCTAAAATGCAAATAATAATTATCACCAGCAAGTCAACCGCTGGTCAAGGTATTTTCCGAGCTTTTTTCTGCGGGGGCAGGTCTTCCTGCTTATTGACAACTGCATCGATTGCCCCTTTTTCCACCTGCAGAGTCAATCGATCCCCATTGTTGACCTCGGCTGGGTCACGAACCACGGCTCCGGACGAGGTCAATTGGACAATTGCAAAACCACGCTGCAGGACCGCCAGGGGAGACAACGCCTGCAACCGACCGGACTGTAACGACAGGTGATATTCACACCGCTTGAGAATTATCGCCATTCCGTTTTGCAGGCGTTCCTCAAACCTCTGCAACTGCTGCCGCTGACGATGAATCAGCTCATGAGGCGAGCGGAGACGTTTTTCCAGTCCGTTGAGATGGGCTTGCAGAAAATCGACCCGCGACCTGATCTGCCCGGCCAGCCGCAGAACCAACTGATCCAGATGGCGTTCCAGCTCCAACCGGTTCTGTACCACCAGTTCGGCGGCAGCACTGGGAGTCGGGGCGCGCAGGTCAGCCACCAGATCGGCGATGGTAACATCGACTTCATGACCGACCGCCGAGATGACCGGCAGCCGCGAAGCCGCAATCGCCCTGGCGACCACCTCTTCATTGAAGGCCCAGAGGTCTTCCTGAGATCCCCCGCCCCGCCCGACGATCAGGACTTCGGCGCTCCCTTCAAGGTTCAGCTCGGCAATCGCTTCGGCAATTTTTGCTGCCGCCCCTTCCCCCTGAACCGGAACCGATCGCAGCAGGACTCTGACCCCGGCGGCGCGACGGCGCAGGACATTGAGAACATCATGGATCGCGGCGCCCGTTGCCGAGGTCACAATGCCGATGACCGCGGGATAAGCTGGCAAGGGCTGTTTTCGTTCCGCGGCAAACAGCCCCTCTTTCTCCAGTTTTTCCTGCAGCTGCTGAAATGCCAGTTGCAGACCGCCGACCCCGACCGGCTCCATTCCTTCAACGATCAGTTGCAGCTCACCACGCTGTGGATAGACCGAAGCCCGGCCGCGGCAGATAATTTCCATCCCCTCCTGCGGTGCAAACCGCAGCGCGCGAACAGAGCTGCGAAACATGACGCAGCGCAACTGGGAACGGCTGTCTTTCAGAGTAAAGTAACAATGGCCGGACTGCGGCCGCGACAGACCGGCCAGTTCCCCCTGGACCAGCACATCGACAAAATTCTCTTCAACCAGGTCCTGCAGCAACTGGACCAGCGACGAAACGGAAACGATCCGGGATGACAGCATAAACCGATCTGACCTTTTCTCCTTTAAAATTGAAGGGTGATTATACCCCGCTTTCTCAAGGATTGACAGACGCCCGGCGATTTCCTATAAATGATTGATTTTTATCGCTTCAGTTCCGCAAGGATTGTGATGGCACGCCCATACGTTATTACCATCGCCTGTGAAAAGGGGGGAGTCGGCAAAACCACTCTGGCGACCAACCTGGCCATCTACCTCAAAGGGCTGGCGGAAGATCTTCCGGTCACCCTGTTCAGCTTTGACAACCACTTCACGATCGACCGGATGTTTCAGCTGAAAAAAACTTCCGGCAACAAGCATGTCGGTCAGTTGTTCAGCGGGAGTGCGGCTAGCGAGCTGGTGGAGGCAGGTCAATATGGTGTCCAGATCATCCCCTCCAGTCTGGATCTGCTCGAACTGCAACATCAGGTTCGGAATGTCGACCAACTGGCGCAAATCCTCAGCCGCTCGCATTTGAACGGATTGGTTATTATCGACACCAGCCCGGTCCTCGATATCTACACCCGCAGCGCTCTGTTTGCCGCCGATCGGATCATAGTTCCGATCAAGGATGCACCGTCCCTGGAAAATTGCCGGAACCTGAGCCGTTTTCTCACCGGTCACAATCTCTCCCAATCGACGCTGCGACTGCTCCCCTGTCTGATCGATACCCGAATCCATTTCGACGGGCCGTTCAGAAATTCCTATCAGCTACTGAAGGCCTATGCCATCAATCGCGGCTATCGGTGTTTTGAAGGGTTTATCGCCAAGAGTCCGAAAGTGGAATCGCTCGTAACCAATCCGGAAGGGAAAATCTATCCGATTTTGACACATGGCCGGGGGACTGACGTTCACCTGCAATTCATGCATCTGGCCCGGCAGGTCTACCTCGACTACCTGCAGAACGGGCCGGTCCGGATGAACGAAATTGCCGATCAACGCTATTCCCTCGACAATCAACTGGCCAGGGAATACCGGGAGCGGCTGGCGCGTTTGCAGGACGTCTGCCTCTGTTGCGACTCGGCAACTCCGGCGGAAGGGGTCTGGCCGGACGCCTATTACCTGGAAAGCAGTGACGGATCGGTGGCAGGATTTATTGAAGAAAAATGTTTTCTGGATCTGATCCTTTACGATTGTTATGGCGAGCAGCGCGGAACCCCGAGCGATGATTCTTTACGCGAACTGTTTATCGAATCGGCTGAGCGATCCTATATTCTGTTGCAGCACAACCAGTTAAGTCGGGACCAGGCTCAAATCGATTTCTATCGGCTAGACCAGCATGGCGAGAAAATTTCCGGACGCAGGTTGTTGTTGAAAGAACGCGGCCGCTTCGGACGCCAGAACGAATCGAAACTGCTGCAACTGTTCCGGAAAATCGGCGCTGAAGAGCCGTTTGCCGGGCACAAGCTGCTACTGGCTCATCGTACCGGAGCGGTTCCGACATCCATCCTTGAGCACCAAGCCTATCACCAATGGCAGACGGTCCTCAGTCGGGTCCGGGTTGATCTGGCGGCTGAAAGCGGAATTTCTGCTGAGGGATAGCTAGAAAGCGCGGCGCTACTGAAAACTGTGAACCAGGACCGAGGCGGAGACAAAATCGACCGGTTGCCGCTTCAGCCAGGTCAGTTCCTGACGCAAAGCCTCCAGCGTTTCCGGGTGAGGATGACAGATGGCGATAACTTCCCCTTTGTCCTCTGAGAGCCGCACCATCTTCCGGATCTGCCGCCGGATATAGGCAATGTTCTCTTCATTATCGAGAAAGATGTTGCGGCTTGCCGTCTGCAGCCCCATTTCTCTTGCTTCATCAAAGGCCACCGAACCGGCGATGGTTTTGCTGTCGATAAAAAACTGGCCGTTCTGCAGCAGTTCCTCCAGGACAATATGCATCGGGCCGCGTTCCATGGTATAGCCGGACCCCATATGATTATTGGCACCGGCGGCCCCCGGAACCCGATCCATATAGTGGCGCACCAACTCCCGGGTCCGCGACTCGCTCTGCCCCAGCAGCAGGGCATTGGGTCCGGGATTTACCTTCGGGTAGCTCTTCGGCTGCATCGGGATATGAATCATATATTCACGCCCGGTCCGCTGCAGCAGCAGGGCCGCTTCAGTCGCATCCCTGGTTTCCGGAAGAATCGACGGCGTTACTGTGACATCAAGTTTGAGCAGTTCCTGGAAGGGATGAAGTGAGCGCCCCATGTCATCCATGATAATCGCGATTTTCGGACGGGTACTGCTGATTTCCAGCGGCACCCGGTAACGCAGTTCCAGACGCAACCGATCCTGCCAGAACAGCCGTACCAGCCCCTTTCTCGGTAGCAGATCGAGATACGCCGGCGCCCCGGTCATGGCAATTTTTTCCGCCAACCCCAGCATCCGCCCGCGATCCGGATAATCACCGAACATTTTCAGCCGCTGCAAATCACCTTCGGCTGGAAGCTTCTGCCATCCCTGTGACTGCGGACCATTCAGCAGTTCGGCATCAACCAGCGCGTAAACCTGTTTGTAACTGTAAATCCGTTGGGATTCAACCGACAATGGCGGTTCTTCCATAACCTGGGCAGGTCTCGGCAGGTAGGTCTGACGCAGACGAACCAGCAGCAGCAGACAGACGCCGACAAACACCACAAGGAAGACCGATGCCAGCAATATACGTAATTTCTGATGATCCAGCGGAGACTTTTTTTTACGGCTGGTTTTCTTCCTGGCGGAAGACGGTTTTTTTCGAATTGGCATTTATAGATCAGTCTTTCAATGGGAGGAAAGACCGATCTTTCCTCCCGGCAGATATTTCAAGAAGTGGTTTCAGGTTTCAGGCTGCAGGTTTATGCTGCCGGCTCAAAATTTCCGCGCCTTTCAGCAGATCGAGAGCGCGCATCAGCTGGTAGTCAGCCGCATCCGCATCACTGAGGTGGTGGGTTTCTTTTTGGCCCTCAGCCGGAGGTTGATTATTTTTCAGCGGCTTGAAATGATGCTCCAGATCTTTTTCCCGCAGTTGCTGATTATCCTGTTGCTGCTGCAGATTTAATTGCGCCACGACGATATCCGGGATTATCCCGCGCGCCTGAATTGAAATCCCGGCCGGAGTGAAATAGCGAGCTGTCGTCAAGCGCAATCCAGAATTGTCCCCCAGAGGGATGACCGTCTGCACCGAGCCTTTTCCAAAGCTCTGTTCCCCGAGGATCACGGCCCGGTCATGATCATGCAGCGCCCCGGCCACAATTTCCGCGGCGCTGGCGCTGCCGCCATTAATCAGCACCACCATCGGATAGTCAGGTTCGGTCCCATTTTTCTGGGCACTGAACTGCAGTTTGCTCCCCTCTTCACGCCCTTCAGTATAAACGATCAACCCTTCCGACAGGAACAGGTCGGAAACCGCGACCGCCTGATCGAGTAGTCCACCGGGATTATTGCGCAGATCAAGGATCAATCCTTTCAGTTCTGCGCCGTTATCCCGGTGCAGGGCGGCCAGGTGAAGTTTCAGGTCGGAACCGGTACGAGCCTGAAACTGGGACAGGCGAACGTAACCGAAGCCATCCTCCAACAGGTGGCTTTTAACGCTCTGCAACTGGATGATGTCACGCACGATGGTAAACGCCTTCGGACTTTCGAAGCCTTCGCGCCAGATCAAGAGAGTGATCGGCTCCCCCTTGGGGCCGCGCAGCATCTTTACCGCCTCCATGATTTCCATATCCTTGGTCGCGCGGTCACCGATTTTGACGATCTGGTCCCCAGACTTCAGGCCGGCTTTGAATGCCGGCGTATCCTCGATCGGTGAGACTATGGTCAATAGACCGTCCTTCATGGAGATCTCGATGCCGAGCCCGCCAAATTCTCCATGGGTGTCGTCTTTCATCTCCTGGTACATTTCCGGGTCCATGAAGCTGCTGTGCGGATCGAGGGTCGCCAGCATGCCGCGAATCGCCCCATAAATCAGCTGGGTCATATCGACCTCTTCGACATAACTGTGGCGCACGATCGACAGAACATCAGTGAACAGCTCGAGGGTCTGATACTCGCTCTCATCGTTCGCAATCGCCGGTCGAATAACACTGTCCACGCTCAAGAGCAGCAACAGCCCGACCAGCACACACAGGATAAAGCGTCTGAAACTCATCATTGAACATCTCCTCTCGCCGGATTAGCGAGGCTTTAACCATTCCATCGGATCGACGGGCGCTCCGTTTTGCCGAACCTCAAAATAGATCCCCTCACGACCACTTAAACCACTGGTGGCGATGACATCACCGGCCCTGACCAGATCACCGACCTTTTTTTCCAGATGGGCGGTCTGAGCATAAAGAGTATGAAATCCTCCGTCATGGCTGACGATCAATAAATTTCCATAACCCTTGAACCAGTTCGCAAAAACCACCCGGCCATCGGCGACAACCCGGACAGGACCACCTTGCGCTGCTGAGATTTCGATTCCGTTACTTTCGTAAATCGTCCCGAGTTCCGCATCTCTCTGGGTACCGAAACCGATCAGCACGCTTCCCTCGGTGGGCCAGCCGAGCTTTCCTTTCCCGGATGCAAAATCGATCGCTCCCGGCGCCGGAACGGCGGACTCTTCTTTCTTCAGCCGGGTGATCAGTCCTTGCAGCCGTGCGGCTTTTTCCTTCAGATCTGCCAGTTCATGACTGAGCCGAAGCTTGTCGGAACGGACTTTTCTCAGCAGCCGGGCCTGCAGCTGTTTTGCTTCGGCAGCATCTTCCCGTTGCTGTTGTTCTTTGGTCAGTAACTGCTGTCGTTGCCGGCGCATGTTTTCCAGTTCCGTCAGCTGCTGTTTTTGCTTCTGCAACGCGGAACGATACTCCCCCAGCAGCTCTTTGTCGAATCCCAGGACCCGGGTCAGATATTGATACTGTTGAACCAGTTCCGTCGGAGAATCGGCGGAAAACAGAATCCGTAGCGGTCCGACCTCTCCCTCTTTGTAAAGAACCCGCAGACGTTTTTCCAGTCGGCGTTGAACGGAGCGGATCGTTCGCCGGCCGGCATCAATTTCAGTCTGCTGCCGATCAATATCTTTTGCAACTGACTGTTGTTCCTTTTTCAATCCGGTAATGCGGCGATCAATCCTCTGCAAGGTCCGCTTCAACAACGCGAGTTCCCGGGTCAGATCGATTTCTTCCTGATGCTTTTCCGCAAGGTCGACCTGTGCATTCTCAATCCGTTGCCGGATTTTTTCAAGTTGCGCCCGGTTATCCTGCGGGGCTGCCCAACCGACGGACAATCCCAGGAGCAGGCAGACTGACATCAGCAGCAGGGACTTTACCATAACCTCAAATGCGCACAAAACGGCGTAAAGATGACAAGCTGCCCAGAATACCAAGCAGCACGCCGGCCGCCACGAGAACCGCTTGCTGATTCAGCGGCAGGAAAAGTAATTGGAAATCGGCCGGTGTCAACCAGAAGGAGGCAAGGCTTCTGGCTATAACCAACTTGAAAATCAGCCCCAGAAAAGCCAGGGACAATATCCCCCCGAGCAGACCCTGTATCGCGCCCTCCAGAAGAAACGGAATCTGAATAAAACGCATCGTTGCGCCGACCAGAGCCATGATTTCCAATTCATCACGTCTGGCGTAAAGAGTGAGCTTAATCGTATTCGAAACGATAAACAAGGCGGCAAATAGCAGAAAGCCGCCCAGCACCAAACCGACGAAACGCAACATGCCGACGAACGAGTTGAAGCGCTCCAGCCATTGTTGCCCGTAGCGGAAATCTTCGACATCAAGGGTATTTTCAAGCTGCTCAATGACCTTCTTTATTCCTGCCTGATTGCGGAATTGTTCCTGCAGGCCGATCTCAAACGAGGCCGGCAGCAGATCATGACTGACACCTTCCAGGAGGCTGGCATCATCCCCCAGACGGGCGCGAAAACGCTTCAGGGCCTCATCTTTAGAAACATACTTGACAGACTCAACCTCTTTGAATTGTTCGAGTTTCTTGACTAGCGAAGAAATTTCGTTCTGCCTGGGAGCCTTTTCAAGATAAGCGATCACCTGAATTTCTTTGGTCCAGCTGTGAGCAAGTTGCTCGATATTGACGACCACCAGGAAGAACGACGCCATGGTGGCCAGGGCAACGGCCATGGTCAGAATGGACGCGGAACAGAGCAGCGGCCACTGGCTCATATTGCGAATAGCGCGAAGAATAAAATATCGGATTTTTTCCAGCACAGCTGGACCCTCCGGAGAACAAAAAAAAATTATGTTTCTTCAGCTATGATACGGTTGATGATCACCGACCAGTTTCCCTTTTTCCAGGGTCAGCACCCGCCGCGGAAAACGTTGATAGAGACTGTGATCGTGAGTGGCCAGCAGTACCGTGGTTCCGCGGGCATTGGCTTGCTTGAACAACTCCATGATCTCAAGCGTCACTTCCTGATCAAGATTGCCGCTCGGCTCATCTGCCAGCAATATCAATGGATCGACGACCAGGGCCCGAGCAATGGCAATCCGTTGCTGTTCTCCACCGGACAATTCGAGCGGTTTTCGCTGCAGCCGATGTTCCAGGCCGACTTCCTTCAGCGCCTGATAAACCTTCTTGCTCACCTCGTAGCGCTTTTTCCCCTGGGCTTCCAGAGCAAAAGCGACATTTTCAAAGACGGTCCGACTTTGCAACAGCTTGAAATCCTGAAAAACCACTCCGATTTTTCGCCGCAGAAAAGGAATCTGGTGACTACGGAAACGGGTGATATTTTTATGATTGATCAGAATCTGGCCTTTGGTCGGCTTTTCCGCTGCAAAGAGCAAGCGCAGAAACGTGGTTTTCCCAGCCCCTGAGGCCCCGGTTACGTAGACGAAATCACCTTTGGAAATCTGCAGCGTCAGGTCCTTCACGGCAACACAATCAGCCCCGAAACTTTTGGTCACGTTAAACAGCTGAATCATATTCCTCACCAGTCCCGATAAGCTGTGCCGTCAATGCCGAGCAGATCGCTGCCGCTATGAATATCAAAACAACCGCCCGGAGCCAGTTGTCCGTTTTCGGCAGGTTCCGGCGGCACGCACTCCCAGGTGTCCGACCTTCTGGTGAAGGGATCACGTGGAACATCCCGCAGATATTTGCTGGTTGTCAATTGCTCCAGGCTGTCCGGGTAGGCGCCATTGTCGGCATAATAGGCATCGATCGCCCTTCGCATCTGAAACAGATCCTCAGCCAGGACCGATTCTTTAGCCTTGATTTGGCTACGTTTATAACTCGGAATAGCAATAGCTGCAAGGATGCCCATGATCATCATGACCGTCAACAGTTCAAACAACGTAAAGCCTTTGCGTCCTTTTGCTTTTCTAAAATATGCGCAGATCATTTAGCTACCAGTCACGATAATAACTGCCGTCCAGAGCAACCTGATCGCTCTGGCTGTAAACATCATAGACATCTCCGCCCCCCCAGACGGTGGAATCGGGCTCGTCAATGTAGGAACGCAGCCCCCACCCCTCGTCATATTGATCAAAAGGATCCTTGGGAATCCGCCTTAAATACTTTCTCTTGTAGGTGTACATGCCGCCCCAGTCGCTCCCCTCCTGCAACTTCTCCAGCGACTCCGGATAACCACTTTCGTTGACTGCGGCAAAAATCTTTTTTTCGGCAACCGCACGATCGTGATCGGCCTTCCATTCATCAATCGCAGTCCTGATAAGACGTAAGGACCTGCGTAATTCCAACTCTTTTGTGCGTGTTACGGTCACTTCCGCCATCGGGATGACCGCAGCGGCGAGAATTGCCATGATCGCCATGGCGATCACCAGCTCGATCAGGGTCACCCCTGAATTGTTCAGGATTCGGGTATTACGCAATGCCGCATACATCATTCAGTGATTTCGATTGACAACCCGGTAGATTTAGCCTGCAAACGCTCTCCTTGAGGATTGCGGAAATTGGTCCGCATCGGCCTGATCTCCGAGGTTCCGGGAACAAGCGCTTTAAATTGCATACTGAACAGATCGCCACTGCCCGAAATTCCTTGGCCGCCGACGCCCTGTTTCAGACCGACGATGATCCGGCCACTGCGATCCACGCCGGTGTGGGTGAAGATCGTCTGACCGCCCTCTTTTTTCAGAAAGCTTCCTTCCGTCGCGCCGATAAATTCGAAGAATCGGGGATCGTACCGAACATACATCGGCGCGCTGAACAGACTATTGATTTCCGCGACATCAATAGTGATGGTAAAGGTTTCCCCGACCTTGACCAGTTGCGCTCCCTGAATGAAAATTTTTGGAACACTGAGGGTTTCAGGCTGCTGATTCTGGGCGATCTTGACCTCAGCCACCGGCTCATTCGGCGGGACAGTTTTGGCCTGAACCAAAGTTTGGTCAGTTGGGGGCGGTGCGGTTTCCACTGGCGGTGGCACAGCTCCCGAAGTGGCGGCATTGCCGTCCGGCGCGGCGGCTGCGTCCGACACAGTCTGTTCTCCAGCGCCCCCTGCGCCTCCGGCAGCGGGTTGTTCCAAGGTGGCGCCGGACGGTAGCGCCGGCGGCATTTCCGGCGGCGGCTGGGTTTCCTGTTCTGTCGGTTGCAAGCCAGGGACCTCCGGCTGCGCTTTTACCTCGGGGGTCAACCCTTCCTGGCCGGCTCTGTATTCATCGGCAAAGGAGCCGAAGTTCCGCCCGTATTTGAGATCATCCTCACCACCCGACCAGATACTCGCCACATCCGTGTCAGGGAGGGTGACCGACTTCACAATGTGCGGCGTGATCGACAGCAGGATTTCCCGTTTGGTTTTATTTTTGTCGATATAGGTAAACAGTTTTCCCAGCAGCGGGATGTCACCCAGCAGCGGAATGGTGGTTCTCGAATCCGTTACCGAATCCCGCAGCAGGCCACCGATGATGGTTCTTTCTCCGTCTTTAAGAGTCAGTGAGGTAGTGGCGTTGGTTGTCGAAATCGTTAGAACATTCGTCCCGTTGGAGGTCGTCGTCCGATCAGAAACATTACTGACCTCCAGTCCAAGTTTGGTCACCACTGTATTATCGAGCTGAATGGTCGGTTCCACATCGAGTTTGACCCCGACATCGACGTACTGAACACTTTCCGTGGTCTGATCGCCGTTAATCGTGACAGTAATGGTCGGTTCCCGGCTGCCGATGTGGACTTTCGCTTTTTCTTTATTTTTTACCCGTATTTTGGGGCTGGCCAGGACCTCGCCATTACCAAATGTTTTTAAAAAATCAAAGGCTCCGGACGGCAATCCATACAAGGCTTCAAGCCCATTAAAAGAATTGACCACCACGCTGCCGATCTGACTGGTCGTCACTGGCGTCGACGATGTTCCGGTGGTTACGGACAATGGAGTCGCGTTAATCCCCACCTGCAGTTCGTAGGCCGCGAGTTTCGGTCCCAGTTTCAAGACATCAGTGTTGCTGACCTCGATCAGCTCCAGATCGAAGATCACTTCGGAATTGGAACGATCGTTGGCCTCGATTATTTTCTGCGCCAGCCTGATCACATCGGGGCTGTCACGCAGAATGATCGCGTTCAGTTCTTCGTTAACGTAAATCTTGCGCACCTGGAGCATGGTCCGCAGCAGGTTGACCGCTTTTTTGGCGTCGATGTTCGACAGGTAGAAGGTCTGAATCAGCTGATCTTCGAACTGCTTCTGTTTGTCGCGCGATTTGGGGAACAGGATGATGGTTTTGCTGTTGAGGACTTTTTTATCGAGCTTGTTCATCCGCAGCAGCAGCTCCAGCGCCTGGGCAAAGGTCGCTTTTTCCAGGAACAGCGTGGTCTTGTTGCTGCGCACATCCTCATCGAGAATGAAATTGATGCCGGAGAGCTTGGTCAGGATATCGAAAACGTCCGGCAATTTGACGTCATTGAAATTCAAGGTAATCGGCTTGGTTGAGGTCACTTCCAGCTCAACTCCGTCGACCACCGTAGACGGCATACTCTTGATTTTCTCCAGCAATTGCAAGGCGGGCTGATAGTCGGACACCTGTTGCAACGCTTTTTCAACAGCGTCTTTTGCCTGCAAACGTTTTCTGTTATTGAGCAATTCCTCCGCTTCCGCGGTCATTTTCTGCGCCTGCAGATAATGGCCTGCCAGCGCTATTCCTTCATTAGCTGCATAGTACGAACCGTCCAGATCGTTTGCCAGCTGGTACTCCTGCAACGCCCCGAGATAGTTCTGTTTGGCGAGAAGCTCATCGCCGCGGGCCTTATGGTGCTGCGCCGCCTGTTCTCTGGCCAACTGCAGCTTCATACGGTACGGGTAGCTGTCCGGCTCTTTCTGCGTCGCCGTCAGGAAGGAGGTCACGGCCAGATCGTAATTCTTCTCGGCCATCGCCGCCTCCCCCCGGTTGAAGGCGCTGCGTCCAGCCGCGCAGCCTGCCAGCAGCAGAACAAACAGCAGCAGCAACAGATTGCGTATCGGACAGTTTTTCTGGAAAACATGCATCTTGATCAGCTCCCTCTCAGCCGGTCTTATTGGTCGGCTTGATTTACATTATCAGCTGGGTTCACACCGGGTTTCCGCGACGCTGGTTTTGTGTCAACAGCGTTTTCCGGCATCAGCGTGTTCACATCCAGATCCTGCATCGTCGGGACATTCGGTCGGTTCGATGGCGTGGCGATAACCTTTATCCGCTGTGGCCGCGCATCTCCGAGAAAAAACGTCCGTCCCGGATCCGTCAAATCTCTGCTGACCACGACTTTCTGAGTCGTCAGTTCGCGAACCAGCAGGTGGTCGGCAAACCGTTGCCCTTGCTTGAGAATAAAGATTTCCCCTTGTGGTGAAGCAAGAAATACCGTAACAACCCCCTCTTTCTGCAGATGTCCAAGGACTTTTAGCGGCGGAATCGGCTTGGGACCTGCTGGTTGCGGAGTGACGGCTGCCGGCGGCGGAGTGAATACCGGCTTCGGCGGCGGTGGCGGTGGCGGTGGTGGCCTGGAAACAACGATCCGCCTTGGTTGCGGTTTCGGCGGCCGATAAAGCGCCCGGAACAGGTCCCGCTTCGGCTTATGGAAGGGAAGTTCCCCGCCACCGGAAAAATCGAGCTTCTCACCTGCGGCAGTCGCCGACTTGTCAACGGCAACCGAATGACGGTCTGTCCGCGAACTTCCAGCGCTGATTTTCTGCTGCTGCGGGGTCGCAGTCCAGGCATAATAGATCGCCGCCACCAGAAGCACCGTCAGGATCAGGAGCAAGCGCGTTCTGTTCATTGCCCTCCCTCCCGAAAATAGGTCGTCAGTTGAATCTGCAACTGGACACCCGGCTTGTTCTGTTCACGGTTGTCGCTGCCGGAAAGATTTATCTTGTCAATAATCAGGATGCGTTCTGAGTTTTCCAGCAAATGAATAAACCGTTTCAGCTGCTCATATTCCCCTTTGACCGCAAAACTCAGCCCATACTGTAAAAAAGGAGAGTCCTTAATGACTTTCGGTGAATAGTTGATTTGATCAAGATTCAGACCGGTCTGTTTCGCCCAGGAAAATACCTCGCCGATAAAGGTGGAAAACCGACTTTTTTCCGGAATCAAGGTCTGGAAATGGTGAAGTTCGTCGGTAATTTGCTCCGCTTCTGTGGCCAACACATCACTACCGGCATGCTCAGCTTGCTGCTGACGTATTTTTTGCTGTAGATTCGCCTGTTCTATCCTCAGGTCAATCAGACGGTCATTGACGATCAGACCCTGATAGAGCAGCAGACCGAAGGAAAGCAACCCCAAGGAGAAAACGGTTATCAACAAGGCGCGATTCTGTTCCCAGATCGCGGTTATCAGGGCGCCTGGAGACATGCTCAGAACACCCCTTCAAGCTTGATGGAAAAACTCAAGGCCTTTTTTTTACCGCCGCTGCCGTCGCTGACGTCAACCCGGCTCTGGCTCTGAAGAAAGACCTGCTGAAAATCATCCGTATGCAGGTTGTCCAGCAGTGCCTGCAGGTCGGAAAGTTTCCTGGCGACGCCGGTTAACATCAAACTTTTCTGTTTATAATCAGGGTTGAAGCTGCGGATACTGACTCCATCGGGCAATCTTTTTTCGAGGCGATCGAACAGTGCTGTCCAGCGAAAAGCGTCGCGTTGCAACCAGTCACGGGCCTGCGAATACTCCTGTTGCTGCATTTTAATCTGTTCGTCGGTCAGCCTCTCAGCTGGCGCTCTCCCATGTTGTTGTTGCAGCTCGCGCAGATTCTGCTCGACCTTTGCTATTTCGCCCCGGCTCTGCAGATAGGATTTGATCTGAAAAATCAACAGCATTATTAGCAGCAGACAGAGCAGTAGATACAACTGCTTCAGAGCATGCTGATTCACATATCTGCGACTTGAAAGATTGAGGGACAGCTTCATCAGTTCACCCTCTGGATCATCCGTTCGGCTGCTCCCAGCGCAGCCGCCATGCTGTTCGCTTCATTTGTCGCAATCGCCAGGTTGCCGGAATGAATCAATTGGGCCAGCGGCGAAGGCAGATTTTCAATTTCCCGGCCAAAAGCGGACTGTACCGCATCCTGCAGATCCTCTCTCTGTTCCCAGTCACTGTGCAGGTAAATGGAAGATCTGACAAAAGTACTGTGAGAACGGCGGTAACCGACCATTGACCGGTTGATTTCCCGAAAGACCCTTTCGGCATCTGCAGACACCGTTCTGACCCGATAAAAATCGAGCTTGAGATTTTCAAACGCCAGCATGCTCAACTGGCTGCCATTGACACTGATCAGAATAAAATCAGTGCCCAGGTCAACCCGTGAACGATAGGCATTATAAATATTCAGGGAATGAAAATCGATTACCGCAGCTGCGAAACCGGCACTGGCCAGGATCTCTTCATATTGCTGTAACACCTCGCTGGCGACAACCGAAACCAATACGCGTTTATTGCCCGGCTCACGTTCTTCAATGACCTGGAAATCGAGAGCGACCCGGTTGAAATACCCCGGCAGACGATCTTTCAGGTGCCAGCGGACAATCTCTTCACCTTCCTTACGTTTTTTGAACGGGGTATTGATATCCAGCAAAAAGACATGCCCAACCGCGTCGGGAAGTGCCACTGCGATCCTGTTTTCACGTTTTGCCAGCGGCACAAGAACCTCGCGCACCGCATCGACAAACAGGTCGGGTTGACAGATATTCGGCTGCTGCTGCGCCAGGCGCAAGACCCCTTCACTCAGTTTCAGGGTCTGCCCCCCCAGCAAGGACACTCCTGCCCCGGCGCGACGTACCGCGATCGCCCGTAATCCCTCCTGCCGGATTTCCAGTCCCAGATAGGTTCGTCGGAACACCGCTTAAATCTCCGCAAAGGTCACGCGATCGATTTCGCGGAAAGTCGTTTCGCCGAGCAGGACTTTTTCCAGGGCAGCTTCCCGCAGAAAATGCGTCCCGTTAGCGCGCGCTTTAATCTTCAATTCGGAGACCGGTCGCTTCGCTGCGATCATTTCACGCATTTCATCATTCATTTCCAGCAATTCGGCAATGGCGCTCCGACCAACATAGCCGAGACCATGACACTCCTTGCATCCCGGGGCGTCATGGAAATTGGCGTTTTGCCACTGCGCCTCCTGAAGTCCATAGGCGCGCAGCAGCTCAATGTCATGGGTCACCGGATGTTTGCAGTGCCTGCAGAGGATCCTGACCAGCCGTTGGGCCAGAACGCAATTCAGACAGGAGACAAAATTATAAGGATCAATTCCCATGTGCAGAAAACGGCCGAGCACGTCGAAGACGTTGTTCGCATGGACCGTGGTAAACACCAGGTGACCGGTCAATGCCGATTGAACGGCAATCTGGGCCGTCTCCGGATCACGAATCTCGCCGACCATGATTTTATCCGGGTCATGACGCAGAATGGAACGCAGACCTTTGGCAAAGGTCAACCCCTTTTTCTCATTGACCGGAATCTGAACCACCCCTTTAACCTGGTATTCCACCGGGTCTTCAATAGTGACGACTTTTTCTTCCACGGCGTTGATTTCGGAAAGGGCCGCATAAAGGGTGGTTGTTTTCCCGCTACCGGTCGGGCCGGTCACCAACAACATGCCGTAAGGTTCCCGAATCCGGCTGCGGATTTTTTCCCGGTCACGGTCATTGAAACCCAGGGCCTCCAGCGTCAGCCCCTTCATGTCGGCGGCGATCGATTCCTTGTCGAGAATCCGGACCACTGCATCCTCGCCGAATATGGTCGGCATGATAGAGACCCGAAAATCGATCGATTTATCGCCCAGTCGCACCTTGAAACGCCCGTCCTGGGGAATACGGCGCTCCGAGATATCGAGCTCGCTCATGACTTTGATCCGGGAGATGATCGGACTTTGAAAGCGCCCATCGATCGTTTCGGTCGCCTGGTAAAGGACGCCATCCACCCGGTATTTGATCACGACACCGTCACCGGTCGTTTCAATATGAATATCACTGGCGCGTTTTTTCAACGCATCGAACAAAGTTGAGTCGATCAGACGGATAATCGGGCTGGTATCGGCCGTCAATTTCTCGATCGAGAGAACTTCGTCCCCTTTGTCGGTCTCCTTGATCAGCTGCAGCTTGAAATCTTCCGAGGCCTCGCGCAATACCCGTTGCGATCCGGCGCCGGTTTCAATCAATCGTTCGATCTGACCTTTTGCGGCGATTTTCAGCTCAAGCGACATTCCCAGTTGTAGTTCCAGCGTGTCAAGCGCCACGACCTCGGTCGGATCAGCGATCGCAACGGTCAGAATATCTTCATTCAGCTCAAGGGGAACCAATGTGTGTTTCAACGGAACCCCGGCCGGCAGCAGCGCCAGCAGATCATGATCGAGAACCGTGTCACCAAGATCGACATATTCGTATTGAAACTGGGTCGCCAGCGCCTGCGCCAATTCCTCTTCACTGAACAATCCTTCGCTGATCCCGGTCTGCCCGAAGTTCCTGCCGGATACCTGGAGCCGCTCCAGAATCACATCGATTTCGGCCGCGGTGATGGCCCCCATATCGACAAGAATCCGCCCAAGCATTTTACGCTGGTATTTCATTTATTATTCTCGATCCTCGGGATCAGCTGACAGTTCCGGCCATTTGAAAAATCGGGATATACATGGCGACGATAATAAAGGCGATCATGGTTCCCATCACCATCATCAGCACCGGCTCGATCATGGTGGTCAATCTGTTCAGGCGGCGCTCGACTTCCGCTTCATAATATTCTGAGACATCTCTCAGCATCTCGGTAAGCGATCCCGAGGATGTCCCCACGCCAATCATTCGTAACGCCAGGGGCGGGAAAAAACCGGTGCGTTCGAGAGCATCGGAAAGCGAGGTCCCCTCTTCTACCCTTCGAATGGCCTTGGACATCTCAATTTCCAGGCTTCGATTGTTCAGCGTTCCGCGTGACATCTGCATGGCCTGGACCAAAGGCGTTCCACTGGCAAGAGTGGTGCCCAGGGTCCGGCTGAAGCTGGTCAGAGCATATTCCAACTGCAGGGGACCAAAAAACGGGATTTTCAATAAAAGTCGGTCAACTTTAAGGCGCCCTTGTGAAGACCGCAACAGCAGTTTAAAAGCAAAAACCAGTCCGAGCAATAACAACAGCATCAGGTACCAGTATTTAACAACAAAAGCGGACATTGCGATTAGAATCTGCGTCATCATCGGCAATTCGACTTTTGCGTCGGCATAGATTTCGGTAAATTTGGGCAGCACGAACAGCATCATGAAGAATATGACTGCAACTGCTGCGAAAACCAGCAATAAAGGATAAAATGACGCGCTACGGATCTTCGCCCGAATCGCCTCGACCCGTTTCTGATACTCCAGAAAGCGCAGCAGGGTCACGGGCAGATCGCCGGTTTTTTCGCCAGCCTTAACTGAGGCCACGTACAATGACGGAAAAAAACGGGGATATTTGGCGAAGGAATCGGAAAGCACACTCCCGCTGCGGATATCCTCCCTCACTTCCGCCAGAATATCACGAAAGGCGCCCGTTTCCATCTGTCCGATCTGCATATCCAGAATTTGCAGGATCGGCAAACCTGAACGCAACAACACCAGTAATTCCTGGTTGAATGCTAAAAACCGGCGGCCGCTGGGGCGAACCGATTTCTGTTCATCTCCGTGAAGAAACTGAAAAGCTTTCCGGCGGATCTGGAAGACATAAAACCCCTGGTCTTCGAGATTTTCCTTCAACAGGGTCCGAGAAGACGACTCGAAAATTTTCTCCACCACGCGCCCGTCGGCAGTCCCGATTTTACATAGATAGCTCGGCATAGCTCGTCACTTTAGCATAGAGGCCCGGGAAAGAAAATTCACTTGCAGAAATAACATAAAAATTCTCGGCAATTAAAGCGGAATAAACAAAAGGCATGGCGCCGGGGCGCCATGCCTTTTGTTAAACCATATCCGTCACGGAGTTATCCTTGAGCCTGGACCGCCGTGATTGCCGCGACACTGACAATATCATCAACCGAACAACCGCGGGAGAGATCGTTCACCGGCTTGGCCAGCCCCTGGATAATCGGTCCGACCGCTTCCGCCCCGGCCAGACGCTCAACCAGCTTGTAACCGATATTACCGGCATCCAGATTCGGGAATATCAAGGTATTCGCTCTGCCGGCCACCGCTGAGCCGGGAGCCTTCTTTTCTCCGACCTTGGGAATCAGCGCCGCATCGGCCTGCAGTTCGCCGTCGATGGCCAGTTCCGGAGCCATCTCTTTGGCAATTTCCAGCGCTTGCAGGACTTTGTCGCAATCTTCATGTTTGGCGCTCCCCTTGGTCGAAAAGCTGAGCATGGCAACCCGGGCATCAACGCCGAGAAAACTTTTGCAACTCGCCGCGGTACTGATGGCGATTTCAGCCAGGGCCTGGGCGTTCGGATTCGGGTTGACGGCGCAATCGGCGAAACACAGGACACCGTTTTCACCGAATTCCGGCAATTTTGTCACCATCAGAAATACCGAGGAAACCGTTTTCATACCGGCGGCAGTACCGATCACCTGGAAAGCCGCACGCAACACGTCGCCGGTGGTGTTATAAGCGCCGGCCACCGCACCGCCGGCATCGCCCTTGCGAACCATCATTGCCGCGAAATACAGGTTATCTTCAGCGGTCAACAAATCGATTGCCTGTTCGCGGGTCAAACCCTTACTCTTGCGAACCTCGACCAGTTCATCGGCATAGCTGTCAAGCTGATCGGCGTTTTTCGGATCGAGCAGCGTCACGCCCTCGAGCGAGACACCCAGATCGCCGGCCGTGGTGGCGAGGGACTCAACATTGCCAAGCAGGACGACCCTGGCCAGTCCATCTCCGACGATTCTCGCTGCGGCTTCGATCATCCGTTTGTCGTAACCTTCAGGCAGCACAACTGTCTGCTGATTTTCACGGGCTTTGGCTTTGATCTGTTCTACGAGATGCATTTGCTTCCTCCTTAGCTTTATGGGGTTGTCATCTCCGGATTGAACACAATTTGAAAAAATAATCCCTGATAGATGGGGCCATTGATTGAACCGTTTCGGTTATACCCAAAGCCCGAACCGAGGGTCAATCGCTTTTTCATCTCCGGCCGTTGTCAACAGACTGGCGGCGGCGCTCAAGACCCGCTATAATCACATCCGCTATGCAGAGAACCAATTCCTACTTCAAAACTACTCAGCCGGACCGACCTAAGTTACTGGTTCTCTGCCTGTCCTTCTCCCTCCTCCTGCATCTGCTGGTGGTCTTTTCCCTGCCTTATATATTGCAAAATACACCAAACCGATTTCTCGCGGAGAAACCGACCTTCGTGCGCCTGGTGGACAAACCGGAACCCAAACCGAAGCCGGACAAACCAGCCGAATACGAACTGGACCAGAAGCCGTCGCAGCTCAATGAACGCAAGCCGGAAAATTCCAAACGACTGGCGGAGCACAATCAAAGAGTCAAAAAAGAACAGGCCCCCAAAGGAATCGACGACAGCGACCGGCCCGCGCGGCGAGCGATACCTTCCCTGCCACCGACAGCGGTTGCGCCGCAACCGCAAAAACCGGTTAACCGAAAGGAACCTATTGAGAAAAAATCTGAAATTACAATAAGTTCAGATAAGAACGCGCAGAAATCACTTCCACAAAAATCGCCGGCGGCAAAGCAGGAGACAGCTCCGAAGGAACAATCGCCGAAACAACTTCCAACCCTGGAACAACTGACCAAGCTCACACCGAATACTCTGGACAGATTGCGGGCGGAAGAAAAATCTTCACAAGAAAAAATCAAACAGAGAGATGATGTCGAACAGGGGGACGAAGTCTGGCTGAACCTGGAACAGGGTTTGTTGATTTCCTTTTTCCGCCGCTTCCGCAACCAGATCGAAGGGGTCTGGAACTACCCCCGGAAAGCCGTTGATGAAGGGGTTGAAGGGATTCTGTTATTGAAGATTACCGTCAATCGCAAAGGTGAATTACTGGATGTCGATCTCCTGAACAGCAGTGGCTCCGACCTGCTCGACAATGAAGCGATCCAGGCCGTTTATTTCGGTGCTCCCTTCGGTCCGTTGCCCAAACAATACCCCCATCAGAAGTTGAAGATCTACGCGCATTTCCGTTACCAGATTTTCGGCAAATATATTTACGGCCGTTGAGAACCTATTTGCTTCATCCTGATTTTCTGGAGAGAGCCAGGCAGCATGTTTTTGGGTTGGCAGAACTGATCCTGTCCTGTTATAAAAGAGAGCAATCATCAATGTGAACCGGCGCTTCTTTCGCCCTCTGATTCTTTAGCAGAGCAAACGAAACCCGCTTGGAACCTGATTATTCCGGGAACCAACGCGGGTTTTTTTTCGTCGGTCATCAAACCTGGCGCGTTGACGGAACAAGGAGTTGCCATGCCTGGTATTTATCTTGACAACAACGCCACCACCGCCGTCGATCCGCAGGTGGTGCAAGTTATGATTCCCTATTTTAGCACTGAATACGGCAACCCTTCCAGCCGCCACTGGGCCGGCGACAATGTCCGACACGCGGTAGAAATAGCACGGTCTCAACTCGCTGAATTCCTGCATTGCCGTCCCGCCGAAGTTTTCTTCACCTCCGGAGGGAGCGAGTCCCTCAACACCGCCATCAAAGGGATGGCCGCCATGCGTCGGAACCGGGGACGACACATTGTCACCACCCGGGTCGAGCATGCGGCGGTTTTCAATACCTGTCGCTATCTGGAGCGGAAAGGGTTCCGTGTCACCTATCTTGGGGTCGATGCGGATGGACTGCTCGACCTCGATGCGCTGGCCGCATCCCTTACCGATGAAACCATTCTGATCACGGCGATGTTCGCCAACAACGAAACGGGAGTTCTTTTCCCCGTCAACCAGATCGGCGCCCTGGCCGCTGAGCGCGGCATTCCATTCCTCTGCGACGGCGTTCAGGCGATCGGCAAGCTGCCTATCGATCTGAGCAACCTGCCGATCGACCTGCTTGCGGTCTCGGGACATAAGTTTTACGGGCCCAAAGGAATCGGCGCATTGATCGTTCGCGGGGGGCTGCGACTTCGTCCGCTGATTCACGGCGGCGGTCAGGAACGAGAGTTGCGTTCCGGCACCGAAAACGTGCCCGGCATTGTCGGTCTCGGCGAGGCTTGCAGGTTGGCGGCCGCCGCGCTTGCCACGGAACCGGCCCGGTTGCGGTCTTTGCGCAACCATCTGGAGGCAGGTCTGATGGAAAGCCTTGCCGGAGTGACCCGCAACGGGCATCCGGAGTTGCGCCTGCCCAACACCTCCAACCTCTCCTTCGACGGGGTCTTTGCCGCACGACTGCTGGAAGAACTGAACCGGCTTGGCGTGGCGGCTTCGGCCGGTTCCGCATGTTCGAGCCATTCCAAGGCCAGCTCCCGGGTCCTTGCCGCCATGGGGCGCTCTGCGGCGGCGGTTCAGGGGGCAGTGCGTTTTTCCCTGGGTCGGAACACCAGCAAGGCCGATGCTGACTCCCTGTTGGAAATACTGCCGCCGCTGGTAAAAAAACTACGTCGTATTTGAACGGTGGATTTAGCAGCAGCTGCCGGTAGCGGGGTCACAGGTTCCGGCCGGGGAGCAGTCGAAGGGACCATAGTGGACGCCGGTGTCGCCGATGACCTCGAAGTGTGGGGCGAAACGGGTGGCGCCGACCATCGCTGCGCTGTTGCCGCAGACCAGCAACGGTTGGCCGGTATAGAAGCAATGGTGGTCGTCGAGGACGAAGCGGTGCGGATGACCTGGGATGGTGCCGCGGTAGATCGCCACTTGGCCGTAATCCTCGCAGAGGTCTTCCAATTGCGATAGTTTGAAGACCCGAAGCGTCAATGAATAGAAATCTATGTTGCCGGTTTTGGCCTCGATTTCAGGATTGTCGATAGTCACCGGCCGCCGGCTGACCACCCGGTAGTCGCGGCAACCGAGGGAGAGCAACAGGCGGCGAAAATCCTCGATGTAGAGCGCTCCGCCGAGGCATTCCCCAAGCAGCAGCGGGTCTTCCTGCAGGTTCTCCGGTATCCGCCGGCCGCTGAAGACGTCTGCAAAGTAGAGTTCGCCCCCCGGCTTGAGCACTCGCAGGATCTCGCCAAAAACCCGCTCCTTGTGCGACGAAAGGTTGATCACGCAGTTCGAGATAACCACGTCGACCGAATTGTCGGCGATTCCCAGCGACGCCAGATCCTCGATGAACCCCTGATGGAACTCGACGTTCGGCTCCGGCAGGCCGAAGCGTTTCGCCATCGATTCGCGATGACGGCGGGCGATCTCCAGTTGTTCGGCGGTCATGTCGACGCCGATCACCCGTCCCCGCGGGCCGACCAGCGCCGAGGCGAGATAAACGTCGCGGCCGCTGCCGCAGCCAAGATCGAGCAGGGTACAGCCGTCCAGGGCCGACGGCAACGGCGAGCCGCAGCCGTAGAATCTTTCGAGGATCTCTTCATCGATCTGCGCCAGGATCCGGCGCTGATCAGACGGCAGCGACTCGCTGGAACAGCAGGCGTTGCTGCGCAGATCTCGCTTGCTCTGCAGAATTTTCCCGTAATACTCCTGAATCGTCTGAACAACCTTGTCCTTCCCGTTCATCTGTCTTCCCTTCTCCTCCTGAAAAACCGACCGGGCAAATCTTATCGAAATGAATGGACGGTATCGTAAAAAATCATTCTGTTCCTTGCCAAGGCGATGATCGCAAGGTTTGTTCTTCCGGCGGGCCGTCGTGGCAAGTGGGCGGTTTTTGCCGGCGTTTCGGCAATGAGCAGAGATTCACTCCCCGCAGTCGTACCCCCCAGGAACCGCAATCAATGATGTTCAGGCCGCCGTAGTCCTGCTGCAAACGCTGTAGATTAGCCAGCGGCAGGCCGAGCACGTGACTGAGCAGCACCATGTTGACTCCGGCGTGGGCGACGATCAGCACTTGTCCGCTGACTGCGTGAATAATTTCTTCGAACAACGGCACGACCCGCGCCGCGACATCGGCAAAACACTCTCCCCCGGGGGTGCGATAGGAGACCAGTTCTGCGCCGCGCTGATGGAACTCGGCAGGATGACGGCGACGCACCTCCGCCATCGACAGCCCGTCCCAGGAGCCGAGGTTGATTTCCCGCAATCTGGCCAACGGTTGCACCTGACAGTTCTGTTTTTCGGCAATGATGCTAGCGGTCTCGAACGAGCGACTGAGATCGCTGCAGAAAATCCGCTGCAAGGGGGTCTCGGCCAGTTCCCGTTGCCAGTTCAGGGCCTGGGCTTGTCCGCTGGTGTTGAGAGGCAGATCGGACTGGCCCAGGTAACGCTTGATACCGTCCTGGCGGCAGTCGCCGTGGCGCAGCAGGTAAACCGTTCGACAGGATAGTGGGCGATTATTTTTAGTCATTGGATGGCTATCACCTCCGACAGAGCGCTGCCCAGAATCTGTTCCAGACGTGTTTCGATTGTTCGGGCGGTTTCCAGTCGGCCGGCAATTTTTGCGGCAATTTCCGGCGTTTCGGCAAAGCGTTCCCGTACATTGCTAAAACGTTCCATCAGGGGGACCCGCCGGTCTTCCAGCACGAGCTTATCAGCCAGATAGAGGACCTCCGCTGCGTCGATCGTTGTTTGCCGCGGAAGCGGCAGGTCCATGTGACTGGCGACCAGTTCGGCCGCTGCCGCAAAGCCGAGATCCCTCAGCCTTTCGGCCCCGATCCAGGCATGCATCGGTTCGCGTCGGGCCAGGTCGTGCAGCAGCCCGGCCGCTTCAAGCAATTCCAGGTCGAGCATGCCACCAGCGTCATTGAGCATGGTTCCCAGCTCAACGGCCAGAGTCGCCACCGCTTCGCTGTGGCGCACGACCGGATCGTCGGGTGCATAACTCAGCGCCAGCAGCGCCCGGCATTCGGCCCGGCTGGGGATCTCCCAGCGCTGTGCGCGCCGCTGCAGGGCGGCGAAATCATCGGGGCGATCCATGTCGCGCAGGATCAGTTCGTCGACCACCGCCAGCTCGCGGGAGCTACCAGCCTCGGCTTCAAGCGCGCTTTTGAGGCCACCGTCACCCTGCCAGGCGGGAAGCCGCCGGGCCAGTCGGCCTTCAATCAGCGGCGGGTGGCCACGCTCGCCGCCAAAGCATGGGTAAAGCACCTCGGCCGGCTCGCTGATAAAAGTCTGCAGCAGAGCGCGGACCGTGGCCGGACGCACCAGCGGCAGATCGGCCGGCAGCACGAAACAGGCGGCGATCTCCGCTTCCAGCGAAGCGAAGCCGGCCGCCACCGAGCTGAACATCCCCGCGTCAAAGCGCGGATTGGCGACCGCGCGCACCTGCAGCCGTTGCAGCAGCGGCGCCAGCTCCTCCGCGCGATGGCCGGTCACAACCCGCACATCCGCCACCCCGGCGGACCGAAACAAATTGATGGCACGCTCCAGGGCGCTGACCCCGGCCAGCGGCAGCAACGGTTTGAATTCCCCCATGCGCGAAGAGTAACCGGCGGCGAGGATCAGGCCGGCGACCGGTGTTGCCACTTCAGGCCCCCTTGCGGGCGCGAGTCTGAATCAGTTCGGCGACGATGCTGACCGCGATCTCGGCAGTGGTTTCGGCGTCGATGTCGAGGCCGATCGGGCAGGTGTAACATTCCAGCTCGGCTTCGGAAAAACCCTCAGCAGCCAACCGTTTGCGGATCTCGATATTCTTCTTGCGGCTGCCGAGCATACCGATATAGCCGGCATTTGTCTTCAGCGCCTGCTGTAGCACGGTCTGGTCGTGAGCGTGGCCACGGGTGACGATCACCAGATAGCTGTCGGCATCAATGACCAGGCCGCTCATGCAGGCGTCAAAGGAATCGATGACCTTGACTTCGTGAACGTTGGGAAAGCGCTCGCGGTTGGCGAATTCGGCGCGGTCGTCGAGAACCGTGGTCTGGAACTCGATGCGCTCGGCCAGTTCGGCGACCTCCTGCGAGACGTGGCCGGCACCGAAGATGTAGAGGCTGTTCGGCACGTAGCAGCGCTCGACGAGAAAGCGTCGGCCATCTTCGACGGCCAGCACCGGGTAGGTGGAGCGATGCGCCTGGGCCAGCAGGTCTTTCAACAGCGCCGCCGGATAGGGGAAACTCCCCTGCCGCGAACCGTCGGCGCGCACCAGGCAGCGACCCATGGCCTCGATCGCCGCCGCATCCGTGCCGAGGTCGCTGACCAGATAGCACTTTTCCCCAGCTACCAATGCATCGGAGAGGGCGGTGAAGAGCCGGTGGTTGACGTCATCGGCGGCGATGTGCTCGATCAGAACCTGTACCCGACCGCCGCAGATCATGTTCATGCTCGCCGCATCCCGTCCCGAGAGATCGAAAGTGAAGATCTCCGATTTGCCGCTCTGCAGACTGCGGGCGCCGCGCCGCTGACCCTCGGCTTCCAGCACCCCGCCGCCAATGGTGCCGAGGGAGCTACCGTCTCGCTGCACGATCATTTTCGAGCCGGCTAGGCAGGGGGCCGAGCCAGATTTGCTGATGACCGTCGCCAGGGCCAGATCCTCGCCGCGCTCCAAGATCGGCCGGATCGCATCTACTGTCCATTTGATAAGCATAGTGACTCCTCGTGATTTCGTTTGTCCTCCAGACACCGTTTGACGCTCCCCGAGGCGATCGGCATCGGTCCCCGAGCGATAGCGCCGAATTCCAGGCCGCCGGTGGCCAGGGCAGCGGCGATGACCGGGATTTCAATCAGTTGGCTGCGCACCGCTATGGCGGCCGGCGCCGCTTCAACCCCCTGCAGTTCGAGCAGGATTTCCAGCCGTTCGCCACGCGGCCCGCTGGTCAACAGCGGATGATAGTTCAGCAAAAACGGCAACGGCAACAGCGCCGCATCGAGGATGGCGATATTGAGCCGTTCCCCACCGGCCAATACTGCGTCGCCGGCGTAGCGGCGCTCGATTTTCTCCAGCCGCCGCAGCCAGCTGCCGCAGGGACAGGGTTCCATCAGCATGCGGGCATGATCGCCGCTGCGATAGCGGATCAGCGGCATGGCGTTGCGGCTCAGGGTGGTGAAGACCACCTCGCCGGCCTCCCCCGGTGGCAGCGGTCGGCCGCTCTGCGGATGCACAACCTCCCAGTAAAAGTCGGCTTCACGCAAGTGATAACCAGCCAAGGCCGCGCATTCGACCCCGCCCCCCAGCGCCATTTCGGTCATGCCGTAGTGGTCGAAGATCGGTACGCCCCAGGCGCGCATGGCCGCCTCGCGCACTGCCTGCGGTAGACGGTCGGCGCTGGTCAGGATGGTTTTGAGTCGGCCGCGTGCCCTCCCGGCGTCGGGATGGCGCGCCAAAGCGAGAATCTGGATCGGCAGGCCGACCAGGGCGTCGATCTTCTCTCGAACGATACGCTCAAGAACCGCCGTTGGATTGCGGACCAGACCATGTGGAATGCCGGTGGCGCCGAAACGCGGCAGCGCCCGCAGCAACAGGTCGCCGACGCTTCCCGGCAGCTCGCCCGGCATCAGGATCAGCACCCGCTCCCCCGAACGTACCAGAGTCGACATGCCGTGGTGGTAGAAATCAACGGTTTTCTCAAGGTCGGCGGCGGTGAAATGCAGGCGCTTTTTCGCCGCCGTGGTACCGGAACTCTGTAAGGTCACCACCCTCTCCACCGCCGCCTGGGAGGTACAGAGCAGATCCAGCTCGTGCTGCTGCAGGGCGGCGGCGGTGGTGAAGGGAAGCCGGGCGATATCTCCCACCGATTGCAGATCGGAGCCGCGGATACCCGCCAGCCGGTCACGGTAGAAGGGACTCTTTTCACGCGCGTAGTCGACGGTAGCCTGCAGCTGCCGTAACTGGTAGCGTTGCAGCACTGTCGCGGGCAGTTCTTCATACTCCGGCCGGTAGCCGATGCGCGCGGCGATCCAGGGCTCCAGAGGGGTGCGCTTCATGGGCGGCGACCCCGGTAGAGTGAGCGGCCATCATTGGCGGTGAGGTTGTAGGCACAGAAGGGGATCAGCCGGCCGTCGTCGGCGGCGACGTGGATGCAGCAGCTGCGCAGGCGCTCCAGGTCGAGAGTCCGAGCATCCTGGAAGGCCATCGCCGAGATTGTGAAGCTGTCGCGCTGCGCGGCGGCCAGAAAAGTGTCGAGGTCCATCGTGCCATGACCATCCAGACCGGCAGGCGTAACGTCTGCTGCCGGCGCCGCCCACTGGCGCGCCACCTGGTTGACAGTACGCAGGACCTCGGCCTCGGCGGCGTCAGAGCGGGGGCAGCAACTTCCGTCCACTGGCGAGGAGACCGGCCGCAGGCCACCGTCATGGGTGCGCAGGAAACTGCCGTGAAAGGAGCAGCGTTCGTGCTCGCAGCCCGGTGGCAGGAAGTTTTCGGTCTTGACCAGCCCGTCAGTCTGCTCTTCGAGAGCGCGTATCACCTCCGGCAGGGTCAAGCGCTGTGATTCATCGGCCAACTGGTAGCGGCCGAAAGAGCTGGCGGGTTGAAAGTGCACCCCGCGCACTCCGGGACCGCAGGCGAGCGCGAAGCGGACGATTTCGCCGATGTTGTGATCGTTGATTCCCGGCACCAGGGTTGGCACCAGTACCACGCCGAGGCCAGCAGCGCTGCAGTGCTCGATGGCGCGCCGCTTCACTTCCAGTAGCGGCCGGCCGCGCAGCTTTTCATGAATTGACTCTTCGGTGCCGTCGAACTGCAGAAAAACCGAAACCAGCCTGGCATCGGCCAGCTGCCGAACAAAATCGGGTTCGGCAGCTAAACGCAGGCCGTTACTGTTGAGCTGGATGAAGGAAAACCCGATCTCGCATCCCAGTTCGACGATCCGCGGCAGGTCGTCGCGCAAAGTCGGCTCCCCGCCGGAAAGCTGGATCGAACAGGGACCGTTGGCGGCCAGGACCCGGCGGTACCAGTGGGCGATGGTCGCAAGGTCGGGATCGGGTCGCGACACCGGGCCGCTGTCGGCGAAGCAGACCCTGCAGGAGAGATTACAGCGTCCGGTCACCTCCAGCAGCCCGGTGCAGCCGAACTGCCGATGTTCCGGGCAGATGCCGCAGTCGAAGGGGCAGCCGCGCTCGACGGCCGTGGCGTGTTCATGGACCCGTGCCGGCGGCTTGGGACGCCGCCAGGCGGCAAACCCCGGTTCGCCGCGCCAGATGGTGCTGCGGAAAACTCCGTGTTCGGCACATTCCTTGACCATCCGCACCTCGTCGGCTGAGGTGACCAGAGTTGCGGAAATTCGTGCCAGACATTCGGGACAAACGCTATCGGTCCGCTGCAGCGCAGTTTCGTCGGAAGCGATCATCAGCGCCCTTCCAATGGATCAAAGCCGTTGGCAGCGAGAATCTCCAGCACTTTCCGGAAGGTCTCGATGACCAGCGGCCCGCAGCGCACCGTCTCCAGTGCGCCGTCGGCAAGGATCTCGCGGCAGCGGATGCCGCCGAAGCAACTGCCGAAGCTTTCCTCAAACCACTCCCAGAGCTCCTCCAGCATCCCCGGCAGCCGTTCGTGCTCAAGTTCGTCGTCCTCCCCCTTGCCGGCGTAGAGACCGAGCAGGCAAGCGGCGCCGGTCAGGGTGCCGCAAGTTCCTTCACCTGCGGCCGTGCCGCGGGTCAGCCCGGACATGGCGCGCAGCAGGTCGGGGTTCTCCTTCCCCTGCAGCTCCAGCGCCAGCAGCAGCAGGATCTGGCTGCAGCTGTAACCCTTCTGGGTCAGTTCCAACAGGTGCAGTTGTTGATCGTCCATGGTTTGTGACTCCTGGTTTTTTTGGCTGTAATCCAATTCATTTGCCGCCGGTTTGCTGCGCTCACTCGAAGACGTAGAGAATCCTATAAATACTGGTGATTTGCTTGCTCTGCGCTCTCAGCGCCCTCTCCTGCAAAATACCTTTCAGACTTATTGTTTTTCCGCCACCAGCAGATAGTAGCCCGGACGCTCGGCGGCGGCACACATTGGCAGGGCAGCGCAGATCTCGTTCAACCGGCCATGGGTCAGTAGCAGCTGCGCCGCCAACTGCGCCAGACGCAGCGAATGGTCCTCCCACAGCTGCAGCCTGAATCCCGCAGCGGCCAGCCACCCCTCAAGCTGAGCGCGCGAGGGGAGCGTTCCGGGAATTTTCTCATTGCGACGATAGAGGTCGCTGAGGATCAGTCGCCCGCCCGGCCGCAACGTGCGGACGATTTCGCGCAACGCCCGCTGCGGTTCGGGAAGCAGACAGAGGACACATTCGCAGAGCAGTCCATCGAGAACGTCGTCCCCCAGCGGCAGACTTCCCGCCGTGGCGCGCGCCAGCGGCAAGTCTTCCTTGCGCCCTTCGGCCAGCAATCGGGCCGAGAGATCGATGCCGGCAGCGGCGAATCCGTGCCCCCGCAACCAGGCGACGCTGGCGCCGCGACCGCAGCCGACGTCGAGCAATCGCGCCCTCGGTGGAAAAGCGCAGAAACCAATCGCCCGCTCGGTCAGCTCCAAGCCACCCGGACGCAGGGTCGAACCGCTCGCCGCGGCCAGCAGTTCCCCTTCGTAAAGGACGGCGCCTCCGGTTTCAGGCATCACTACTTGTCCTCGAGGATCCGCTCGGCCTCGGCCATCTTGCCGCCGGCCAATTCTGGGGTGAGCAACACCAGTCCGCAGCTCGAACAGGCAGGCAGGTCGACCTCGAAGTTCCCCTTCATGTAGGCGAAAGCGACTTTGCGCTTTTCGAGTTTCCCCCCGCAGGCGCAACTCCAGCGCGTCGCCTCTTCGGACGGTATCATGATTTCACCCCCACGATTTTCATGCGGTGCGAGAAGGCGTCATGCACCCGATAGCCTGCCTCGGTCGGCGCGTAATCAACCCAGAAGGTCACGTTCCCCAGCTGCTGAAAGGTGCGAAAAAAGCCCTCTTCATGCACCAACCGCCGGCCGCTCGCCTCCGCTGCGGCAATGGTCTGGCGCAGGTCTTCATCGAGGATGCGCCGCGCGTCGATGCGTCGCCGCACTTCGTCGCTCATCTGCAGGTGCATATCTACCTCCGGTTGGAATGGCGTCTCTCCGAGCTCGCGCAGGATGATATTTTTGACCCGCGCGCGGCAATCGCGCCGCGCGCTCCAGGAAATCCAGCCGCGCGCCGCCGGATCGGCATCCGCCATGCTGGGAAAGAGGTGTTCGAGCAAATGGCTGACCCGTTTGCCGCCGCCGGCGAGGTTGTCGCGGCACATGGCGCAGTATGCGAGGTAATCCCGATCCTTCACCTCGTTCTGGTAATAGGCGGTGTCCTTCCCTTCCTGCAGTTTGGAGCGCTGCCACCCCTTGGGTGGAGAGAAGGGTTTGGTCGCCTGTGGCTGCGGATTGCCGACACGGTGCTCGACAACGGCGGCGACCAGTTTCGAGTTGGCGTTGAACATCAGCCCGCCGTAGCCACAGCATTCGGCCTTTTCACCGCTCTGAGCCAGTTCAACGACAGCCATACCGAGTGACCGGGCGATACGTCGCACGCTGTTTTGTACTTCCGACAGGTTGCGACTCATACAGGGATCGGCGACCGCCACCTCCCGACCCGATGCCTGGAGCACTTGCTGCGGCAGGCCAATTTCTTCGAGCAGCGTCCAGAGAGAGGTCGCCTCCAGCTCAGGCAGGCGCTCGGCGAACAGGCTCTGGCAGGTGACGCAGCCGGTAATCAGTTTGGGTCTGCCGAGCTGCTGCCACTGGTCGCGCAGTTGCGCCAACTGTTCGCGGAACAGCTCTTCGCGCCCGGCCCAGTAGGCCGGCGCCCCACAGCAACCGAGCAGGATGCCGACTCCGCCGACGAGTTTCTTCTGCAGGAAACGGTAGGAGGAGAGCACCTCGCCGGAGGCGGTGGCGCACAATTGGCAGCTCGGGAAGTAGAGCCAGGCGCTTTCGCTGTGCCCGGACTGGTGGCGGCTGAGGGCGAAGGCTTCGCTGCCGGCGTGGGCCAGATCCTGCAGGGCGAATTCGTGGAAGGAGGCGGGCATCAGTTTGGCCGCGACCATCTCGCGGCGCGCCTGCAGACAGAGCTCACCCAGGTGGAAATCGTTGGGGCAGACCGTTTCGCACAGTCCGCAGTTGCTGCAGGAGGCGATGAACTGGTTGGCGGAGCGCGGCGCGCCGAAGATCACCCGCTCGTTGTTGAAAACTTTGCGCGCGTACTGCCGAGGGTAGCCCTGGTAGCGCTCCAGGAAAAGGCAGACCTTGACGCACTCCATGCATTCACACTGAATGCAGCGCTGCGCCTCCTGCTGCGCTTCGGCCAGATTATAAATATCGCCAGTGGACTTGACCTGCGAACTCGGCGCGATGCCGTCGAGGCTGGTGAACAGCTTGGTTTGATAGGGGCCATCCTGCTCGCGGCCGGCCTCCATCTGCGCCTGCTGCAGGCAGCGCTCAATGGAGAGCGCGCCGCGCCGCCCCTCGAAGCACTCGATCACCGGCGCGAAATCGCCGGTCAGGGCGCTGCCGCCGCCGGCAAAGACTCCGGCGCGCCCGGTCGCGCCGCTTTGCGGATGAACCGCGATCAGTCTTCCTTCGTCCAGATCGAGCGGCAGCACGGCGTCGGCCAAGGCGTCGCGATCGACGAAGAGGGCGTCAAATTCGTTGCACAGTGATTCAAAAGTGCCCGCGTCGAGCTGTTCGCCGAGGCGCATGTCGAGCTTGAGGGCGGTCAGCACCGCCAGTTCCTCGTCGCGGACTGCTCGCGGCAGCCGCTCCTCGGAAAACTCTCGCAACCGGCCGCCGAGTTCGCTTTCGGCGGTGATCAAGGTCACTCGCAAGCCTTTGCGCAGCAGGTCGTAGGCGGCGGTCAGTCCGGCCAGCCCGGCGCCGAGTACGGCAATGCGTTGATCTTTGCGCGGCAGCGGCATGACCCGGCCTGGCCCGCCGAAGTGAGTCACGCAGGCTCGCTCCAAAGCGCCGATGGCGATCGCTTCCCCTGCCTCGCCGCGCTTGCAGCGCAGTTCGCAGGGATGTTCGCAAATCCGGCCGAGCAGGCCGGGAAAGGGCATGGTCTTGGCCAACACCTTGAAGGCAGCTGCGCCGTCCCCCCTGGCCATCTCGCGCAGGAACTGGCGGGCGTCGACGTGCAGCGGACAGCTCGCCGTGCACTCAGGGGCCTCCTCCTGGATGCACTTCTTTTCCCAAGCCAACAGTTCGAGTTTGTCCATAACTTTGTCCTATCGGACTTACAGTATCCAGAGGTCCTTCGGTTTTCAGTCTGAAAAAAACGGACGACGGAGCCCCTCCTCTCCGCCGCCCGGCCAGGGGTTTAGTGTCCCGAGCGGTTCATTCCATCCATTAATTCTGGCCCTTTTGCCTGCTGACTTCGTTTCGTCTCCTCGGCTTAGCTTGGGCTAGACCTGCGTCGACGCGCCTTGCCATCAGGCAAAATTGCTCAGAATTACTTGAAAGGACTAACCGCACGGGACACTAGGTTACACGCCCTGGGCGACGTAACCGCCTTCCAGAGCATCACTGACTTCGAAGACCTTGTTCTCCGACTTCAGCGCCGCCAGCACCTTCTCCGGGTAGGCCGGCAGGTGCCGGACCCGGGCGCCACAGGCATTGGCGATGGCGTTGGTGACTGCGACGTGCGGCGAGGTGAGCGGCAGTTCGCCGACTCCGCCGGCGCCGAAGGCGCCGAGCTCGCGAGGCTCGCAGACATAGATGATTTCCAGATCGTCGGTAATATCGAGGGCAAAGGGGAAGCCCGCGCCGATCATGTTGGAGTGCTTCTTGATCTGTTCGAAGTCCTCGGTCAGGGCCAGGCCGATCCCCTGGGCCAAGCCGCCGTAGATCTGGCCGTCGACCACCAGTTGGTTGGTGATGTTGCCGACGTCGGCGACGTGGGTCATCTTCAGGACCTTGGTCTTGCCGGTGGTAACGTCGACCTCGACCTCGGCCATGAACAAACCGTACATGTAAATACAGAACGGCTCGCCCTTACCGGTCTTGGTGTCGCACGGCGTGGCCGGGGTGGTCCAGCTGCCCTGGTACTTGGTGTGCAGCTTCTCGGCGACCATCTCGTCATAAGTGCGGTAGCTGCCGTCAGCTTTTTGCATCGCCTTGAGCAGCATGTTGCAGGAGACCTTGATGGCGTTTCCGGTCACAACGTTGTGACGGCTGCCGCCGGAGGGGCCGCTGTTCGGGGTGAGGCTGGTGTCGTTCATGGTCAGGTGGATCTGCTCGGGCTTGAGACCCAGCGGTTTGAGGGTCTCATGGGCGAAGGCGAGGGTCCCCATATCGGAACCCTGACCGTGATCCTGCCAGCTGTTGCCGACCATGACTTCGTTGTTGGGCAGCAGTTCAACCCAGACTTCCGAGGTGTCGGGGCCGTCGAGCCCGCAGCCGTAGATGCCCAGGGAGATGCCGACGCCACGCTTCTTGGTGGCGGTCGAGTGCTGCCGGGCCATGGCCACGGCCTTTTCGTACTTGGGTTTGAGGGCCGCGAACTGTTTCGGAAAAACGAAAACCTCGGGGGTCTGCTGGGTCGGGGTGGTGGACCCTTCGCGGTAGCAGTTCATTTCGCGCAGTGCGAAGGGATCTTTGCCCATTTTGCGGGCGAGGTCGTCAATCAGTGATTCGGAGGCGAAGAAGGCCTGCGGAGAACCGTAGGAGCGGAATGGCGCTCCCCAGCAGTGGTTGGTGCAGACAGTGCGCCCTTCGCCGCGCATGTTGGGGATGTTGTAGCCGGCGAAGCAATACTGCATACCACGCTGGGTCAGCAGGTCGCCGAACTCCGAGTAGGGGCCGTGGTCGACGGACCAGTCGGTTTCGGCGGCGAGGAACTTGCCGTTGGCGTCGGCGGCCAGGCGCACTTTGAACCAGAACGGCGAGCGCTTGCCGGTGTAGAACTGCTGCTGCGCCCAGCTGTACTGGATGAAGCAGGGTCGGCCGGTGGCCATGGTGGCGGCGGCGGCCAGGGCCTCCATGGTCGGACAAAACTTGTAGCCGAAGGTGGCGCCGGTCGGGTTCTGTACGATCACCAGCTTGTCGAGTTCGAGGCCGAGTCCTGGAGCGATCATGGCCTGGTGCAGCTGGATACCGATCGACTTGGAATGGACCACGACCTGCTCATTCTCGTTGATGTAGGCAAAGCCGACATCCGGCTCGATCGGCATCTGCGGCTGGCGGCCGAGATAGTACTCGCCTTCGACGACGTGAGCCGCCTGGTCGAAGATCGGTTTGGTCTCCTCGCCCTTGACCAGGTTCTGGGTGAAGTAGACGTTGGGGGTGCCGGGATGGATCTCGATGGCGTCTTCGGCCATCGCCGCCGGGGCGTTCATGTAGTGCGGCAGCACCTCCAGCTCGAGCTTGACCTCCTTGGCCGCGGCTTCGGCCTGGGCTTTGGTTTCGGCACAGACGATGGCGACCGCGTCGCCATACTGGAAGATCTTTTCGTCGCACAGGATCGGCCGATCCCAACCGTCGCCGGCGTTATCGGGGAAGGTGATCAGGCCGGTAATGCGATTCTTGCCCTTGATGTCCTTGTGGGTGACGATCTTGTAGACACCCGGCATCTTCTCAGCAGCAGCGGTGTTGATATCCTTGATGTTGGCGTGGGCGCACTCGGCGTAGACCAGGGCGCACTGCAGTGCACCCTTGGGCAGCTGCAGCCCCATGTCGGCGCCGAAGTCCCAGAGGCCGCAGACCTTGGCGACCGCGGTCGGCCGCGGGTAGCGGCTACCGAAGACCTTGCCGTCCTCGGCGAGTTTGGTTTCGAGGGCCGATTCGGACATCTCGCCGCGCAACACCTTGGCGGCATCCATGACCGCGTTGGTGATGGAAATGTAGCCGGTGCAACGACAGGCGTTCTTGTACTTGTGGAACCACTCGCGGACTTCATCGCGGGTGGGCTTCGGGTTCACGTCGAGCAACGCCTTGGCCGAGACGATGAAGCCCGGGGTGCAGAATCCGCACTGCAGGGCGCCGTGGAAAACAAACGCCTTCTGCAGCGGATGCAGGTTGAGGGGCGTACCGATCCCCTCGATGGTGGTGATTTTGGAGCGATTCTCGACGCGCTTCATGCGCATGGTGCAGGCGCGCACCAGGTTACCGTCGACGATGACGTTGCAGGCACCGCAGGTGCCGGTGGCACAGCCGACCTTGACCCCGGTCAGCATCAGCTGTTCGCGCAGCACGTCGGAAAGCAGAGCCTCCTGCTCGACGATCAGCGTGCGCTGCATGCCGTTGACATGCAGAACCTTTTTAACCATTCCCATTGTTACTCCTCCTTCTTTCGGATATGAGTTCCGGAATCTTCCGTTCCGGATCGGATGGAACACGGTCGGGGCGCCTCCGCAGCGGACCGCCCGGTGGGGCGTTGGCCGACCGACGTTCTTGGAACTCCTGTGTTCGACCGGGTTCAGGGTGTCCACGGAAGGGTGTCTGCTGCCCGGATGGCGGCAGCCAAGCCCCATGGACGGGTTTATGCGTCCCCGGAGTGGACATCCTGGACCCGGGTGCTGGACTAGACGCCGAACCCGCAGTCGGGGAAACGGCACTCTTCGCAACCGAGGCAGAAACCGCCGTGGCCCAGGGTGACGATATCGGCGCGGGTCACGGTTTCTCCGGCGAGCAGCCGCGGTACGATCAGGTCGAAGATCGTCGCTTTGTGATACATGGCGCAGCCCGGAACGCCGATCACCGGCACCTTGCCGATCGTGGCGAGCAGGAACATGGCGCCGGGAAAGGTCGGCGAGCCGTAGGTCACTACTTCGGCGCCGGCGGCGCGGATGCTGGCCGGGGTGCGGTCGTCAGGGTCGACCGACATGCCGCCGGTGACCACCACCATCTCCACCCCTTGCTCGATGAAGCGCAGGATCGCCTCGGATGTCATCGTCACCGAATCGGAAACCAACTCCTGGCCGACCACCTCACTCCCCAGTTCGGCGAATTTGGCACACACCACCGGACCGAATTTGTCCTCGATGCGCCGGTGGTAAACCTCGTTGCCGGTGGTGACCAGCCCCACCTTGAGCTGGCGGAAAGGGACGACGTCGACCACCGGGCCACACTCGGCGCAAATCGCTTCGATCTGACGGATTTTGGCTTCCTCTGTGTAGAGGGGGATTATCCGGGCGCCGGCAACGCCCCAGCCAGCTGCGACCGTACGGTTGCCGTGCCGGGTGGCGAAGACAATTTGATCAATGCTGTTGATGCGGTTCAGCGCCGAAATGTTGATTTTCAGCAGCCCTGAATTCTTGGTGGTTAATTGCACTTTCCCCTCGGCTGGTTCGCTTATGGTCAATCCGCGTCCCATGGCGGCCGCGGCAATACGCAAAGCCGCATCGTTTTCATGAATGTAGCCTTCGGCCAGGTCGAGGACGTAGATGTTGTCCTTGCCGAGGTTGAGTAGTTTGGGGATGTCCTCGGGACCGATCAAGTGACCCTTCTTGAAGGCCCGGCCTTTAAATTCGCCGGGCACGATCCGGGTAATGTCGTGGGACAATACCCGGCCGACGGCGTCATGTACCGGAATCTCTTTAATCATCGTGGTCTGCATAGGCCTTCTCCTGCTGAATGGATAGACGCCGTTCCATAAAAAAACCCGCACCTCTCCCGAAAACGATTTTCGGGAACAGTGCGGGTTTCGCGAGGCCTGCACGCGGCAGGGGACGAAATGAGCGCCTGGTTTATTCCTGGTTATGTGGTCTGCACCCTCTTCCTTGATGGGAAAGGGCTAGGGCGATGATGCTGGCGAGCGACCTGCCCCCTCCCCTCAATCCCCTCCACCAAGAGAGGGGAAGGATATTTACAACTCAATGCTGGCCGTGGCTGCAGCCGTGAGAGCAGCCGCCCCCCTGATCTGAACAGCTCCCCTCCAGATGGCTGTCCTGTGCCTCCAGCACTTCCAGCTGCTGGTTGGCGATCAGTTCGAGGTTGTCACGGACCATCAGGCTCTGCGCGGCAAAGACCCGAAAACCGCAGAGCTGCATGGTGCGCAGAGCGTCGTCGCCGATGCCGTCGACCACGATTCCGTCCAGCGGCCGGCCACGCAGGGCTTCGAACGGGTTGCAGCGGGCTCGCGGATCGGCCGCATTACAGTTGGCCACCTTGCTGGTTGTCTCCTGTTCGGTGTCGACGATCAGAAACTGTGGCGCCGAGGCGAAATGGCCGTAAATAGCGCTGTCCAGCCCTTTTGCGGCGCCGATCGGAAAACAGATCTTCATGATAATTCACCTTTTGCTGAAATAAATGTCCCCCGCTGGAGGCGCAATGATAAGGGCCTGGCCGCTCGGCAGATAGATCGGTTGCAGTCCCGATTCGCTAAAATAGTCATCGACTGCACGGCGAACACCGGGACAGCTCGGAAAGCCGTAATCATCAAACAACAGCATTCCCCCCGGAACCAGGCGCGGGAAAAAAAAGGCGCAACTGTCGGCGACCGAACGCCGGATGTCGACATCGACGTGAACAAAACAGAAGCTGGTGGTTTCAAGTTCCGGGGTCAGGGTCGCCGGAAAAACTCCGGGATGAAAATACAGCCGTTCATAACCGGCCAGCAGCTGCCGGACCGCGGCGAGGCTGATGTCGGCGAAATCGCCGGCACAATGAAGATCGATCTCTTCGGTCTGCGCGGGAATACCGGTAAAGGTATCGAACAAGTGCAGCGCCTTGGAGGTTGACGCAAAGACCTCGGCCAGCAGCAGGACGCTGCCGCCGCGGTGGACTCCAACCTCGGACACTTCGCCGGGCAGGTGGCGCACCGCAACGGCAAACTGATGTAACACCTGCAGGCGATCGTCGCTGAGCAGGGTTTTCCCGGCCAGCCGGGGCTGCAAATAACGGTAGTTACTATTGAGTTCGGCCAGGGTGGCCGGGGCGAGCATCGCCGGAGCGAAATCGTCCGGTTCCCGCAAACCCATCTCTTTCAGCTTCCGCCGTACCTCGGAATAACCGCGTCCGACGGCGACATGGACCCGGAAGGAGCCGCGCGGCAGACGGCGTAAATATTCGGGAGGATGCACCGGCACCCTTTCGAACTCGCCCGTCCAGTGCGCCGGATTGGAATCGATCAGGCAATGAACAGCACCTGCGCCACTTTTGCGGGAGAGCATCCGCACCAGCATTTGCCCCTTGGTCCCGGCGCCGTAGACGATCTGCAACTGCGCTTCCCGGCTCACTTGAAGGTCTCGGTCTTTTTCAGATAGCTCACGCCACCGTCCTTGAAAGTCACCACCAGTTCACCGCTGAACTTCTCGGGGATCAACTGCAGGCCGAGAAAGGTCCGGGCCAGGGTCTTTTTCCAGGCCGTTCCCCCTTCAATGACCTGACCTCCCGATCCTGTCGAGCACCGCTCTCCAATTATCTGTGTCATTTGGTTTTCTCCTCCCTGAAAGCAGCTTCGACCGGCCGACTGAGGCCTTCCGGAAAATTTCCGCCGTGGCTCCATGGTTGCTCCGTCCACCGATGCGAAAGCCCCTTTAAGAGCAGAAAGCATGCCATATCTAAAACAATGTTCTTGAATGCTTGTCAGAGTGCGGGTACGGCGCCATACGAGGACTCACCATTCAAGAATTTCCACTGCAATTGCAGACGGTTGACCATTAAGTTATCTTCCGCTCCAACGACTGGAATTGGTAACCCGTGAATTTTCCGAAAAAGATCTGGAGACTTCGGCTGTTGCTGCAGTGAGTTGCAGACCGGTGTGACAACTGTTTCGAATTGGGACATAATTAAATTATTCTTATTGTTACTTTTCAGATAAACCCGCGAAGTTAAATATCTTTCTACAAATCCTTGCTTGCGGCAAGGGTAGTTTGCTATGGTTTTAAAACTCTATTCTAGGAGATCTGTTAATGCGGCAATTCCCTCTTGTCAGCTTGGTCAAAATCAGTCGCGCCCGGGAAAGTTTCCTTTCCGATGGAACGGTTCCCAAGGGGCTGATTTCCGAGACCATCGTCCGTTCCTGGGAGCGCTCCGCGGCTCAGGATCTGCCCGTGGATCGGGAACGGAGCGCTCCCCAGCGCTTTGCAGGGGAAGAGTTGGAGACCCGCCAGGAGAAGTGCCGCGATTTGCTGCGCTACTCACGATCGGTGATGGAGAACCTCTACGAGCAAATCATCCAGACCTCCAGCATGGTGCTTTTAACCGATCCCGCAGGAGTCATCCTGCACTCCATCGGCGACCCCGGCTTCGTCGGCCGGGCCGGAAAAGTCGCTCTCAAACCCGGGGGCGTCTGGGCGGAGGGGGTGCGCGGCACCAACGCAATCGGGACCGCTCTCGTCGAAGAGGCCCCGGTGGTGGTTCACAGCGCCGAGCATTACATGGCCGCCCACCACTTTCTGACCTGTTCTGCCTCGCCGATTTTCGATCCCCAGGGACGGGTGCTCGGCGTGCTCGACGTCTCGACCGACTGCCGGGCTCAGCAGCACCACACCATGGCCTTGGTACGTATTTCCACCCAGCAAATCGAAAACCAGCTCTTCTCTTCCGGCTTCTCCCGTGACCTGGTGCTGCATTTTCATGTCCGGCCCGAGCTTGTCGGCACTTTCTATGAGGGGATTGCGGCCTTTTCCGTTGATGGCCGGTTGATAGCCGCTAATCGAAGTGCCCTTCTTCATCTCGGCATCGATCGCTACCAGGCAGACACGCAGAGTTTTTCCTCACTATTCGACACCCCCTTTGAATGCCTGCTACAGCAGACACGGGGCCATATTCAACCGGTGCGGCAATTGCGCACTCACTGCGGCATGATTGTCTATGGTCGGATTAAATCGGAGGTATCAGGGACCGCAGGGGAACTGATCCTTGCTTCGGCTTCCGTTCTACAAAATGGCGCCGGCACCTCTGAGGAGCGACGCCTGGCTGATCTCGAAGCCGGCGATCCAGCGACGCAGAAAATCATCGACAAGGCCAGCAAGGTGCAGGGGCACGATATTCCGGTGCTGCTTGAAGGGGAGTCGGGTACCGGTAAAGAACTCTTCGCCCGTGCCATGCACCAGAGCGGTCCACGCCGCAAAGGCCCTTTCGTTGCCCTGAATTGCGCCGCCTTGCCCGAGAGCTTGATCGAGGCGGAACTCTTCGGCTATGAGGAAGGGGCTTTCACCGGCGCCAAGCGCAAGGGGAACATCGGCAAGATCCGCCAGGCTGACGGCGGAACCCTGTTCCTTGACGAGATCGGCGATATGCCGCTGCAACTCCAGGCGCGGCTGCTGCGGATCCTTCAGGAGCGGACCGTCTCACCGCTGGGCGGCAGCGAATCACAGCAGGTCGATTTCTCCCTGATCTGTGCAACGAACCGTAATATCCGCAAGGAGATCGCCGCCGGGCGTTTCCGTGAAGATCTCTATTATCGTCTCAACGGCCTGATTCTGCAGCTGCCCCCGCTCCGCGAACGGGTCGACCGGCTGGCCCTTGCCTGCCGGATACTCGGTGAACTGGCGGGAGCCGGACGCTTCATCCGACTGAGTCCGGCAGTCAAGTCAATTTTCAACGCTCACCCCTGGCCCGGCAATCTCCGGCAGATGCACAACGTGCTGCGCACCGCCGTGGCGCTGCTCGGCGACGATGAGGAGATCACCCGCGAGCATCTCTCCGATGACTTTCTCGAACAATACCAACCGGCGGCCCCGCAAACTGCCGGGTCAGAGGTCCCGGCCCTGGTGCTCCCCTCCACCAGCCTCGACTACCTTGAAACCGCTGCTATTCGCCAGGCGGTCGCCGACTGCGCCGGCAACATTTCGGCCGCCGCCCGCCGCCTCGGCATCAGTCGCAACACCCTCTACCGCAAGCTGAAGAAACAAGAATAGCTCCGCAGCAAACAGCTTGACCGCCCGATACAAATGACAACGGCTCAACCGGCGGAATGTCGGATGAGCCGTTCGATGTCCCCGAATATATTGCTTCCTAAACCTAACCTGTCTACAGAATCTGCCGATTCAGTTTCGTGTCCGAACAGATCTCAGGCTATTCCATTTCGCCCGTCGACCTGCAGTGATAACCAGGCAGATCTGCAAGCATACGACGATAGGTTGTGGACTGCACAACCGTCAGGAGAGCCTTAATTCGCGGGTCTTCTAATGACGCTTGCGGGAGGCAGAGTTCATAGGCTTCGCTGCGAACCGACAGGAAATCTATCTCTTCTTCTTCACAGACCAGCCGCACTGAAACTCCCGCCTGCGCAAAGCCACTGCGAATCGCCTGAGCGACTCCCCGATGGTCCCTGGCCAAATGCTCCGGAGCGATTCTGCCTTCAGAGAGTTCATCGAGTACCTGGCGCGCTCCGGACCCCTTTTCGCGACCAATCCAGCGCAGCTGACCTTTTAGCAGCGAATCGACTCCCTGATGAGACAATCCCGGCGCTAATGCCAATCCTTCCTCCCAGTCGGTAATCCTCAGGAGTTTAAAATCCTGACCAAGGATCTCTGCCGCCGCCTGTTGATTTCCCTTCGGATTCTCGGCACCTCCCAAGTGCACACCGGCGGCATGAATCAGCCCTTTGGCAAGCAGTTCAAGAGACGCGCGACTGCCTCGCGGCAGGACCAGCATTCGGAACGATGTCTGTCGGGCGTATTCGCCGGCCAGCAATCCGACCGCGGGATCACAGCAGGCAACCACCAAGGTTCGCGCAGGCTCGGCAAACGGGTGGCCATGAAACTGGCGGTCATGCCAGACACCATCATGGGGCACGGTGCCAAGGGGGCTTGCCTCCACCGGATAGAGGAGCTGTCGAGAGCCGATCTGCGCCTGCCAGTAACGACAGGGATGCTGCACAGGAGACCAGGCCCAGGTCGACGACTTTTTCTCCGCCAGGGTAAAAAGATCCTCCACCCGGCAGCCGAATGCCGTCGCCAAGGCCAGAGCCGCCGCGGTGGAGGGAATCAGCCGGCCGGCCTCAATGGCGCTGATGCCGGTCCGCGACAGACCGGCCCGATCGGCTAGTTCCTGCTGTGACCAACCATGCTGTTCGCGCGTCTGGCGGACGGCATTGGAGAGGGATAAACTTTCTTTTGACATGATAATGACCTTATGACATTATTCTGACTAATTCAAGAGTTGATTCCCGTCAGCGGCGGCGGCACCTCCCCTGCCCGGCAATGACAGCCACATCAGCTTAGCCCTCTTCCTGCGAAAAGGAAATGGAATCATGCGAACTCTGCTTGGCGCCCTCCTGCTGTCATGGGCACTGGTCTTACCTGCCCTGGCTGTCGAGGTTCGGCTTTCCGTTGCAGCGAGCATGACTGATGCCACCAAGAGATTGATCGCGATCTACGAAAAGCAGACCCCCGGAGTTTCTGTTCTTCCCAATTTCGCCTCCTCGGGGTCCCTCGCCAAACAGATCGGCCAAGGTGCGCCGGCGGACATCTTTATCTCCGCCAACCCCAAGTGGATGAAGTCCCTGGTAGACGAAAAACTGGTGCCGGCGGAACAGGTACGAATCCTGGCATATAACTCTCTCGTTGTCGTCGGGAAAAATAACCTGTCTATGTCTTCTCTGGACGATGTGGCCAAGCTGCAGCACATCGCAATCGGCAGTCCTAAAAGCGTTCCGGCGGGACAGTATGCCGAGCAGGCGCTCAAGACGGCGGGACTCTTCAGCCAGGTACAGGGGAAACTGGTGATGGCCAGGGATGTTCGCCAGGCCCTGGTCTATGCCGATCGTGGCGAAACGGACGCGGCGTTTATTTACCAGACCGACGCCCTGCTGGCAAAAGAGGCGGTTATCCTGCTTAAGGTTCCGCAAACCCTGTACAACGAGATCGCATATCCCACCGGTCTGACAATTCAGGGGAGCGGCAATCCTGCCGCGCTCTCATTCTATGATTTCCTCAATTCGGCCGAGGCGATAAAGATTTTAAAAAAATTCGGTTTTGTCGTGAAATAACCGGAATCCTCTCCCTGGATGATGTTGATCAAAATGCTCGAATTCACTCAAACAGATTGGCAAGCGATGGAACTGTCGGCGCGCGTGGCAATTTCGGCCACCCTGCTGTCACTCCCCTTCGGCTTTGCCGCAGCCTACCTGCTGGTCTTTACCCGGCTGCCGGGGAAGACTCTGGTCGACGGCATCATCAATCTGCCCCTGGTGCTTCCGCCGGTGGTGGTCGGCTACCTGTTGCTGCTTGCTTTCGGCAGCCACAGTTTGCTCGGGCAACTCCTCGAAGCACTCGACATTCGCATCATCTTTACCTGGAAGGCGGCGGTGATCGCTTCGTTGGTTGTCGGCTTCCCCTTACTGGTGCGATCGATCCGTATCGGCATGGAGCAGATCGATGAGCGACTGATTCAGGCCTCACGCACCCTCGGCGCACGCTGGTACGACACTTTGTTCAGCATCATTCTCCCCCTTTCCGGACGTGCGATCTTCGCCGGGGCAACCTTGATGTTCGCCCGCAGTCTCGGAGAGTTCGGCGCGACGATCATCATTGCCGGCAATATCCCCGGGGTGACCCAGACCATCCCGCTGGCGATCTACGACTACACCAGTACCCCGGGCGGGGATCGCATGGCCCTGGGACTCTGCACGGTATCCGTCCTTTTGGCTTTGGCGGTATTGCTGGTCAACGAGGGATTGCTGAAGCGCTTTCACCGGGATAAACGGCTATGAGGCTCGACGTTTCCTTAAAAAAACGGCTCGGCCGGTTTGATTTTGCTGCCGATTTCACCGTTGAGGGGAACCGCATAGGGGTGTTCGGACCTTCCGGCAGCGGCAAGTCAACCCTGATGAATTTGCTGGCCGGACTGCTGAAACCAGAGAGAGGATCGATTCGCATCAATGGCGAACCGCTCTACGACAGCACGACTGGGATCAATCTCCTCCCGGAACAACGCCGCATCGGAGTGGTCTTTCAGCTTGCCCACCTGTTCCCCCACCTGAGTGTCAAGCACAACCTCTTTTACGGCTACCGCCGCATTACCAGGGCCGAGCGCAAGATCAAACCCGAGGCTCTTATCGAGATCTTGGGCCTGTCCCCCCTGCTTGATCGCGGAGTGACCAGCCTCTCGGGGGGAGAACGCCAGCGGGTTGCCTTGGGACGCACGATCCTTGCCTGCCCCCGATTGATCCTGCTGGATGAGCCGCTCACCGGGCTCGACGAGGGGCTCAAGTACCAGATCATCCCCTACCTGAAAAAAGTCTTCAACAAGTTCGATATCCCCTTGATATTTATTAGCCATTCCCTCAACGAGATGCGACTAATGAGCGACCAGGTGTTGGAGTTCTCTGGCGGATCGTTGATCGGACAGACCACGGCTGAGAAACTGGCCCGTAGATCTATGGGAACAAACCAGATCGGCTATATCAACTTGATGGAGCTTGGCCGACCTCGTCAACACGATGGCCTGTTTGTCTACCAATGGGGAAATCAGCAGGTGGTTTTGGCGACGGGCAGTGATGCACCGACTTGTTTGTTTGAACTTTCGTCCAAAGACATCACCCTGTTCAAACGCCACCCTGAAGCAACCAGTGCCCGAAACATGCTGCGCTGCCGGGTGACCAGGCTCTTTGGCGCGGGCAATCGTATCGGCGTTGAACTGGATTGCGGTGGGCAATCTCTGGTTTCTCAGGTTGTCGGCGAATCCGTCCAGGACTTGGAGCTGAAACCTGGCAAGGAAATTATTGCCGTCATTAAAGCATCGGCCTTTCGCCGGCTTTACTGATTATTCCGGGGCTGTTTTCGGGCCAATGGGTGCTCATCGACCCACAGTTTCAGAGGTGATAAAGGTCTTTTATCGGAAATCGGACCAAAATTCGTCGGCACCTAATTCCCTGAAACAAATCATTCCTTTATCCAGCGCAACTTCGGCTTACGGGCGGCGGTCGCCTCATCCAGTCGCTTGACCCGCGCGCGCACCGGCGCATTCTTCAGCAGTTCCGGGCTTTGTTTCGCCTCTTCGGCAATTGCCAGCAGGGCCTCGCAGAATTCATCCAGCGTCTGTTTGCTTTCGGTCTCGGTCGGCTCAATCATCAGCGCCCCCTTGACCACCAGCGGAAAATAGATGGTTGGGGGATGATAGCCGTAATCGATCAGCCGCTTGGCGACATCCAGGGTATGGCAGTCGTTTTCGAGGGCCGCTTCGGAGAAAACCACCTCGTGCAGCGAGCGCTGCTTGTAGGGCAGATGATAAGTCCCTTCCAGCCGGGCGCGGACATAATTGGCGTTGAGCACCGCCAGTTCAGTCGCCCGTCTGAGACCTTCCCCTCCCATGGCGAGAATATATGTGTAGGCGCGCACCAGGATGCCAAAATGACCGGCAAACCCCTTGACTCTCCCGACCGATTGCGGCCGGTCGTAGTCAAGCCGATACCCCTCCTCGTCTCTGACCACCACCGGTACCGGCAGAAAGGCGCGCAGTTTTTCCACCACGCCGACCGGTCCGGCGCCGGGTCCGCCGCCGCCGTGCGGGGTGGAGAAGGTTTTATGCAGATTGAAATGCATCACGTCGATGCCGATATCGCCCGGCCGGCTGATCCCCATCAGCGCATTCAGGTTGGCGCCGTCGCAATAGACCAGCCCCCCCCGCTCATGCACCAGCTCGCAGATTTCACGGATATCCGACTCGAACAGTCCCAATGTGTTGGGGTTGGTCACCATCAGCGCAGCGACATCCTCATTCATCACCGCGGCAACTGCTTCCTTACTGAGCACGCCGTCAGAGGAAACCGGTAGAACTTCAAACCCGCAGAGCGCCGCCGATGCGGGGTTGGTGCCGTGCGCCGTGTCGGGGATGATCACCTTATGGCGGTTCTGCCCGTTGGCCTCATGCCAGGCGCGGATCATCAGGATGCCGGTAAATTCTCCCTGCGCGCCGGCGGCCGGCTGGAGACTGATCGCGGGGAAACCGGACACTTCGGCCAGATCCTGCTGCAGGACATGCATCAGTTCCAATGCCCCCTGACTCAGATGGTCCGGCGTCTGCGGATGCAGTTCGGCAAAGCCGGGCAGGCGGGCGGCCAGTTCGTTGACCTTGGGGTTGTATTTCATGGTGCAGCTGCCCAGGGGATAAAAACCGCTGTCGACACCATAGTTCCAGGTCGACAGCCGGGTGTAATGCCGCACCACATCGATTTCGGAGAGCTCGGGGAAATCGGTGATTTCCTGCCGCAGCAGGGAACTGTCCGGGCTGGCCGCCGGGACATCCGACGTCGGCAGGCTGTAACCGATCCGCCCCGGATCGGTCCGTTCGAAGAGCAGTTTTTCGTCCAGGACCAGGCCGCGGCCGTCTGTGCGACTCATGCTTCACCTCCTGCCAGGGCTGTGACCAGCCGATCGATCTGCTCCCGGCTGTTCTGTTCCGTGACGCAGATCAGCAGGGCATTTTCCAATTGCGGGTAGTCTTTACCTAAGGCAATCCCCGCGAGGATTCCCTGCTGCTCCAGTCGCTGTTGCAGCTGTACGACTGGTTCCTTGGAACGGACTACGAATTCGTTGAAGGTTTCTCCGCCGTAGGCGATCTCGAAACCATCAAGACCGGCAATTTGCTGTCTGGCATAGGCGGCCTTGGCATAATTGAGTTCCGCCAGCTTACGCAATCCCTGCTTGCCATGCAGCGCCAGGAAGATCCCGACGATCAGCGTGCACATCCCCTGGTTGGAGCAGATGTTCGAAGTCGCTTTCTCGCGCCGGATGTGCTGTTCACGGGTGGCCAGGGTCAGCACGAAGCCGCGCTTGCCATCCTGATCGACGGTTTGGCCGACCAGCCGTCCCGGCATTGCCCGCATATCGTTCTGTTTCACGGCGAAAAAGCCGATTCCCGGCCCGCCGAAGGAAAGTGGAATGCCGAAGCTCTGCCCTTCGCCGACCACCACATCGGCCCCCAACTCGCCCGGAGCCTTGAACAGCGCCAGGGCCAGCGGCTCAGCGACCGCAGCAACCATTCTGGCTCCAGCGGCATGGGTTGGTTCAGCGATCGCCCGCAGATCCTCGATCTGCCCGAAATAGTTCGGATAGCCGACCACCACGGCGGCCGTCCGTTCATCCAGCGCATTCTGCAGCACCTGCAGTTCGGTCACCCCCTGCCCGGCCGGGATAACCTGCAGTTCGGCATCGAGATAACGGCAATAGGTGGCGACCGTCTCGCGATACTGGGGATGCAACGCGGCCGATAGCAGCACTTTGTTGCGCCTTTTCCCGGTCCGCAGGGCAAGCAGCACCGCTTCGGCACAGGCCGAAGCTCCGTCATACATCGACGCGTTGGCGACATCCATCCCGGTCAGCTGGCAGATCATGGTCTGAAACTCAAAGATCGCCTGCAGGGTCCCCTGACTGATTTCCGGCTGATAGGGAGTATAAGCGGTATAAAACTCGCTACGGCTCACCAGATGATCGACCACCGCCGGAGTAAAATGATGATAGGCGCCCCCCCCGAGAAAGGAATCCCACTCGGAAACGCGGGCATTCTGCTCAGCAAGACCGCGCAGTACCGCCAGCAATTCCGCTTCCGACTTTGCCGCCGGCAGTTTCAGCGGGGAATCCATCCGGCAGTTTTTCGGGATACCGGAAAACAGCGCGTCAATACTCGGCACACCGATGATTTCCAGCATCTGCCGCACGTCCACATCAGTATGGGGCAGATAACGCATATCGATCCTTTCCACGGGTTTCAGAATCAAGCCCGAAGGGAACTAGTCTTTTTCGATGAAATCCTGATAATCGGAGGCATCCATCAGTTCATCCACCTCTTCCGGATGGGAGATGCGGATTTTCACCATCCAACCATCTTCATAGGGTGAATTATTGATGATTTCCGGTTCGTCCGGCAGGTCATCGTTGACCTCGACGACTTCTCCGGAAAGCGGCGCATAAACATCGGATACGGCCTTGACCGATTCGACAACGCCAAAAGTCTTGCCGACTTCCAGTTCGTCTCCAACATCAGGGAGTTCGACAAATACGACATCCCCCAGCTGGTCCTGGGCGAAATCGGAAATGCCGATGGTCGCAATATCGTCCTCGATCAGAACCCACTCGTGTTCTTCGGTGTACCTCAACTCGTCAGGAAAATCCATGGTCTCCTCCTACAGGTATTAATCCCTTTCCGGGCGTTTGGAACTTTACTTGACGAATGGCAGCGCCACCCGTTCGGTTGCGACCTGTCGTTTGCGGATGGCAATCTGCAACGGCTGCTTGCCGTCCGCAACCGCTGCTTCAATCAGGGCCAGGGCGATTCCCTTTTTCAGGCAGGGGGACATGGTGCCGCTGGTGACTACACCGACCTCTTTATTATCACAGCATACCTGATAACCTTCGCGCGGCACGCCGGAATCGATCAACCGTAAGCCGATCAACTTGCGCTTCAAGCCGTCTTTCTTTGCGGTCAGCAAGGCCTCGCGACCGACGAAATCTCCCTTGTCCAGCTTGGTGATCCAGGCCAGGCGTGCTTCAAGCGGCAGGATATCTGCCGTAATTTCATGGCCGTAAAGAGCGTAGGCTTTTTCCAGCCGCAAGGTGTCACGAGCGCCGAGGCCGGCCGGTGTCAGCCCCTCGGGTTCTCCGGCCCGCATCAGCGCCTGCCAGAGTTTCACTCCTTCATCAGTCGGGCAATAGAGTTCAAAGCCGTCCTCACCGGTATAGCCGGTCCGCGAGATGATTGTCGGCACCCCGGCCACCTCCCCTTCGGCAAACCAGTAATATTTGATGGCGGATAATTCGGTTCCGGTCAGCTTGGCAAGAATTTTCTCCGCGACCGGCCCCTGCAGGGCGAGCTGGGCAAACTCAGGGCTGCGGTTGACCAGTTTCAGATCGGCAAATGTGGAGTTCACCAGCAACTGCTGCAGCCAGTCGAAGTCCTTGTCGGTATTGGCCGCATTGACACAGAGCAGGAATTTTTCGGCCGAGAAGCGATAGAGGGTCAGGTCGTCGACCACCCCGCCGGCGGGATAACAGAGGGCGGTGTACTGCACCTGACCATCTGCCAGCGCCGCGACATCATTGATCGTTGCGTACTGAAGAAAATCGAAAGCCTGCGGTCCGGTGACTACGATCTCGCCCATGTGTGAGACATCGAACAAACCCGCGTGCTCACGAACCGCCAGATGTTCGGCGATGACCCCGGCATACTGGACCGGCATCTCCCACCCACCGAATTCGACCATCCGAGCCCCGGACTGATGGTGCACCTGATTAAGAACGGTTTTCTTCATCGGCTGGCTCCTTTAGTGAAGTTTAACAACAAAAGATTTGCTACATTGCAAGGATCTGTGGGATCAGATCTTCATGACCGAAGGTCATCAGATGGACCCCCTGACAATACTCGCGGGCCCAACCGACCATTTCCCGGGCAATCTGCACGCCTTCACGCAAAGGATCAGATGCCTTTTCAAGGCGTTGTATCAGATCTTGCGGCACCTGTACACCCGGAATATTGCGATTCAGAAATTCTGCCATCCTGGCATTTTTTAACAACAGCACGCCGAGAATAATCGGAACCTGATAACTTGCGGCGATTGCCATGAAATCGACCAGCTGCTGTTGCTGGAAAACTGCCTGGGTCTGGAAAAATCCGGCCCCGCAGTCGATTTTCTTGGCAAACTTTTTTACTACCAGCAGTTGCGGTTGAGCCGCCGGAGCGACCGCCGCGCCACAGAAAAATTTCGGCACGGCAGAGAGTTTCTTTCCCCCCATGTCAACCCCCAGGGTCAGCTCACGGGTCGCTTTGAGCAGCTGCACGGAATCGAGATCGAAAACCGGCCGGGAGGCCGCATGATCGCCGAATTTCGGATGGTCACCGGTCAGCAGCAGCAGGTTTTCGATCCCCATGGCCGCAGCGCCGAGCAGATCCGACTGCAACGCCATCCGATTGCGGTCCCGACAGGTCAGCTGCAGAATCGGCTCGTAGCCCTGCTCAACCAGCCGGCGCGCCAGGGCCAGCGGGGACATCCGCATGCAGGCCCCCTGATTATCGGTGACATTGATGGCGTCGACATTCTGCAGTTGCCGGGCCTTGTTCAGCGCCGCTGTAACATCAACCCCTTTCGGCGGAGCGATTTCGGCAGTGACGACAAACTGCTGATGACCGAGTTTTTCCGCCAGCAGGCTCATTTCTTCCGCTCCGGGCCGGTGGAGCGATCAATCCTGAGGTTACCCGGCTTATATTTGCGGCTCCAGTCCTTGGGCGCCACGGTGCGCGCGAAAACTCCATCCCGCTGCTGTTTTTCCAGACGCAGGTGGATGCGCACCCAGGCGCATTCGCGTGCGGCATCCACCTCGCATTGCCCGTCCTCCATCCCGCCACAGGGGCCATTGAGCAAACCTTTGGCGCAGTTGGTCACCGGGCAGATCCCGGCGGTCTCATTGAGAATACAGTCCCCGCAGAGCGAGCATTTTTCCTCATACTGGCCAAAACGACGGATATTGCCGAGAAACAGTGAATTGACCGCAGCCATGACCCGCTTTTCGGTACAATCGGAAATCGACTGCACGCCCGCGCCACAGGCCAGCACCAGAATCGCATCGGCCTCTTCCAGCTGCAACCGATACCGCCGCAGTTCTCGCGCCGCTCGCATTATATGGCAGGCTTCATCAAGAATCATGCTGCCGACCACGACGCGTCCGGACTCCTCGAGCCATTCCTGGGTAGCGAAGACCTCGTCCTCCCCTCCGACCTTGCAGGCAGTGGCGCAGGAACCGCAGCCGATCAGAAACAGCGACTCATATCCTTCCAGCAGGAGCTCCAGCTCCTCGCGCGCTTTGGGTGTACCGATGATCATGAAACCGAACCCTGCCCCCGCTTGGCGCGCCGTTTGGCGCTGACCAGGGTATTGTAGAGCAACATGGTGATGGTCATCGGTCCGACCCCGCCCGGAACCGGAGTAATTGCCGCAGCACGTGCAGAAGCGCCGGCGAAATCGACATCCCCGACCAGTTTTTTTTCACCGACCCGATTGACCCCGACATCAATCACCACCGCCCCTTCCTTGATCCAGTCCCCCTTGATCATCTCGGGACGGCCGACCGCGGCGATCACCACATCGGCCTGAGCCACCTTTTCCGGCAGGTCGACAGTTCGGGAATGGCAGATAGTGACCGTCGCATGTTCGGCCAGGCACATCAGGGCCACCGGCTTGCCGACGATATTGGAACGGCCGACGACCACCACTTCCTTCCCTTTCAGCTCAACACCGGTGTGCTCCAGCATTTTCATGACCCCGTAGGGGGTGCAAGGCTGGAAAAGCGGATTTCCGGTCACCAGACGGCCGACATTGTATGGATGAAAACCATCGACATCCTTGTCGGGCGAAATCGTTTCCAGCACCTTTGACTCGTCGATATGCTGCGGTAAAGGCAGCTGCACCAGAATCCCGTCGATCCGCTGATCGGCGTTCAGCCTGGCGATCAGCTCCAACAATTCAGCTTCCCCGGTCTCGACCGGAAGCTTGTGCTCATCGGAAAAAATCCCCGCAGCAGCACAGGCTTTTTCCTTCATCGAAACATACACCCGGCTGGCCGGATCTTCACCGACCAGCACCACCGCCAGACCGGGCGTCACCCCTTGGGCAACCAGTTCCGCCGTATCATTGGCAATTCCCTTGCGCATCTCTGCAGCAATCGCTTTCCCATCAATAATTTCAGCCACCTGAAAACCTCCGACAAGTCTATTGGAAATATCTCATTATTCTGATAAGGTTGAACCAAGAAATCAGGTTCAAACTATACGGTAAGCAGTTTGTCAATGTAAAGCCAGTGTCCCGTCTGATTGGTCCTTTCAGATAACTCTGAGATATTTTGGTTGCTGGCAAGGTGTGTCGACACAGGCCTGGCCAGAGCTAAGCCGAGGAAACGCAACGCAGCCAGCGGTCAAAAGGTCCAGAATTATTGAATGGAATTAACCGGTCGGGACACGAGCGCCGCAGCGGGTGATTGATTCATTTTTTTGGGGTTGCCACATGTTCTTATCTTCGGTATTCGGACGCAGGTCCTTTGCCTGCATCCTTATGCTCTTTTTTCTGCTCCTCCCCTTTAAGGTTCAGGCAGATCCGGATCAGGAACCCCGGCAACCGGCCCTGGTCGACAGAGCCCACCAGGAAATATCCGATCGGCTGGACGCTCCATCACGCTGGTTCGACAATTTTTTCAGTGATCCTCGCAGTGATGAGGAAGCCGCGGGAACCCAGTTGCGCCTACGCGGTTCGACGACGTTCGTTGAACGCGACGGTGTCCACTTTAATGGCGACATCAAAGTCAGATTGAGGCTGCCGAACGTGAAACGGCGTTTACATCTAATCCTCTCCAGCGAGGATGAAGATGTCCGCAAAGAAACGCTCAAGGATGCCCGGGTCAACCGGGAGCTGGCGGATCAGAAGACCGACACCTCCCTTGCCCTGCGCTACACGCAGGAACGCAGCAGCACCCTCAGCCTGACTCACCACGTCGGAGCCGACCTTGAGGACGGATTCAATCCACGGCTTCGCTCAAGGGTACGCTACACCGTGCCGGTTGCGGAACAATCACTACTGAGTCTGACGCAGGCTGTTTTCTGGGAGAAGAAAACCGGCTTCGGTGAAGAAAGTCGCATCGACTTCGATCTCCCGCTGAAAGAAAACATGCTCCTCAGAACATCGGGTCAAGGGCTCTATTCCGAAACAAGCCAGGGTTACGAATGGCTGACCATGCTGCAATTGCTGACCTCTTTCAGTCAGAACAGAGCACTGGCCATCGGAACATTTACGGTTGGCGAAACCGACCCGAAAAAACGCGCGGTAGAATATGACATATTTATCAAATATCGACAGAGAATTTTCAGACAATGGCTCTTTATCGAGCTGAAACCTGAAATCTACTGGCACCGAAACCAGGATTTCCGGGCGACTTCCTTATTCACCTTGAATCTGGAGATTCAATTCGGCGAATGAGCCATGAAAAGCAGGAAGCCCCATCGGTATCCATAACCGATGGGGCTTCCTGACGGATTTTTCCGGCAGAACGATTAACCGTTCGCGGCTTTCGGGCAGCCGGCGCAACCCGTATCGCTAGCGGCAGCGTTCTCGCATTTACCGGCCGCTGGCGCATAACCCTGCCGAAACCAGCCGTCTCCCTTGAGGGCAAAACCGGTTTGAGAAATCAACTTCTTTACCGGCCCGCCGCAATCACGACATTCAGTTACCGGCTGGTCGGAAAACTTCTGGCGAACTTCAAATTTCAGGCCACAGGCCTCGCATTGATATTCATACAACGGCATATCTTTATATCCTCCAGTACTGATGTTGCAGCTCAAGCTGAGATGTTATGGTAATTTGACGATAAACCCGGTGTCAAGTGTGATCCTGAAGTTGAGCGTCAAGCAGGGCAACGACCTGCTGCAGGGTCAGGTCACGCAACAGAATCCTTTTCCGCCGCGATTTATCACCGGAGAGCAACTCGACCCGGCTCTTGGCAATATGCAGCTGTTTGGCGAAGAACTCACAACAGCATTTATTCGCAGCGCCTTCAACCGGTGGCGAGGTCAGCTTGACCTTGAGCAGATCACCTTGCAGACCGACGATCCGGTTCCCGCTGGCACGGGGTTGTACCTGCAACGAGAGGACCACACCGTCCGGAACTTCCTGTAAACAGGAATAATTCAAGGCAGTTCCAGCCTCTCTTCCTTATCATCAAATTGTTCCAGCAGTTGCGCCTGGCGATTGTCCTCGTCGAGTTGCAGGATATCCATATCGAGCAGCTTGAGATGACTCTCGATCATCGCCCGCAAGCCGCACTCAAAAGAAATTTTCTGCCGCTTGAGATCCTGTATTTCATTTATCAGCTGAATCCGCCTCGCATCGGCATCCCGAACCACCTGTTCCCCTTCCAGATGTGCTTCGGCGATCAACACTTCCGCTTCCTTGCGGGCATTGCTTTTCAGTTCGTCGGTGACCTGTTGCGCTGTCATCAGCGTTTCCTGCAACGCTTTCTCTCGATCGCGCATCTGTTCAAGGGCCGTCCTGGTCCGCGCCAACGACTCCTTTAATTCATTATTCTGCTTGTGAAGACGTTCCAGTTCATCCGCCAGCATTTCCAGAAAGGTGTCAACTGCCGCAGTATCATAACCGAGCAAGCGGGTTTTAAACTGGTGTTGCTGGATTTCAATCGGTGTTATCCGCATTGGAAGGGTCCTTGTTTCAATGAGCCAGTTGCAGTAAAAAACCGACGATAAGCTGCTGGGCGACTGAAAGCAGCACTAATAAGACAATCGGGGAAAAATCGAAGGCCCCGGCCTGCAGGAACGGCAACAACCGGCGCAGGCGATAAAGAACCGGATCGGTGGCACTATGTAAAAAACGCACGATCGGGTTATAGGGATCAGGACTGACCCAGGAAATCAATGCTCTGGCAATAACGATGAACATATAGATATTAAAGGCCAGATCCAGAATTCTGACGACAGCAATGACAATTACTCCCATGGTAATAAGGTCCTTCTTAGAATACAGAAAATTAAGAAAATGAAAAAATAACGTAATTTTCTGACTTTATACAGAAAGCCGGGAATCCTGTCAAACCTTACAGCCCAATTGTGAGCGGTGGATATTTTTGACTTTCCGGATAAAAACCGATAGATTAGTGCGGATTTGGTATCCGTCTCGGAAATGTAAATAATGGTGAGGAATAAACATGGTTCAAACAAATAATCTCAATGTCCGTGAAGTCACGCCGATTATCGCGCCAGCCGACCTGAAACAGGTTTTTCCACTGTCAGAGGCAGGAGCGGCTTTTGTCAGCGACAGCCGCAAACAGATCAGAACCATCCTGCATGGAGAAGACAAGCGCCTGATGGCGGTGGTCGGCCCCTGTTCGATCCATGACTCGAAAGCGGCGATGGAATATGCCAACCGTCTGGCGGAACTGGCAAAGAAAATTGAAGACCAGATCTATGTCATCATGCGGGTCTATTTTGAAAAACCCCGCACGACCGTTGGCTGGAAAGGGCTGATCAACGACCCGGACATGGACGGAACCCATAAAATTTCCAAGGGGTTGGGGATCGCCAGGCAGCTTTTCAGCGCCATCACCGACCTGCAACTGCCGATCGCCAGCGAAATGCTCGATCCGATCACCCCGCAATACCTGTCGGATATGATCAGCTGGGGGGCCATCGGCGCCCGGACCACGGAATCGCAGACTCATCGGGAAATGGCCAGCGGGCTGTCCTTTCCGGTCGGCTTTAAAAACGGAACGGATGGAGGACTGAAAATCGCCACCGATGCCATGGCCGCATCCTGCCGGCCGCACAGTTTTCTCGGTATCAATTTTGAGGGGCGGACTTCCATCGTTCAGACCAAGGGGAATCCCGATGTCCATATCGTTCTGCGGGGGGGCAATGACGCCCCCAATTATTATCCGGATGATATCAGGGCGACAGCGGACCTGTTGCAGAGCAACAACCTGTCTCCCGCCATTATGGTCGATTGCAGTCATGCCAATTCAGAAAAGGATCACAATCGGCAGGGAGAAGTTCTGGACTCCATAATCGAACAAATTACCGGCGGCACCCGGGGTATTTGCGGGGTTATGATTGAAAGTAATCTGTTTGCCGGGAACCAGAGTATTCCCGAGGACTTAAGCCGGCTGAAATACGGCGTCTCAGTGACCGACAAATGTGTCGACTGGGAAACCACTGAAGACATGCTACTGAGAACCCACCAAAAACTCTCTGCAGCGAAAGGTTGAGGCGCTGTTTGATGAACGACAACAAGCAGAGCTGTGGAACAGAGGCAAAAGCTGTCGATCAACCACAGAACAGTTGCTGTCCGACAGCGCCGGACAGCATTTCCGAAAACGGTGAGAAATCCCAGTCAGAACCTGGCAAGTGTTGTCCTGCGCCGCAGGAAACCAGCGGTTGCCCCCCCGAACTTGGCCAACCCGAGATTGCCGGATACAGCGTCTATCCCTTTGTCACCGGCTGGCTCGATACCCCGGTCGGAAAAGTCCCCCAAGTAAGCACGAAACTCGGTTGGCCCGATCGGCGCGGCCGCTGGGCGATGCGTTGGGGAATCGGTCGCGACCGATATGCGATAACCCCCGGGCTCTATGCCGTCGGCCGCCCGGACAGTGACTCGCCTTTGCTGATCTCGGCCAATTACAAACTCAGCTTTGACTTTCTGCGCTCGGCGCTCAAGGGGGAAAACGCCTGGCTGCTGGTGATTGACACCAAAGGGATCAATGTCTGGTGCGCGGCCGGTAAAGGAACCTTCGGCACTGAAGAAATCGTCCGCCGCTGCCGGCAGACCCGTCTGCCCGAGTTCCTGAGGCATCGCACCATGATTGTCCCGCAACTGGGGGCTCCCGGAGTTGCCGCCTATAAAGTCAAGCAGGAAACCGGTTTTCAGGTCGTATATGGCCCGGTCCGAGCCGCCGATCTGCAAGCTTTCCTGGCCGCCGGGCTGCAGGCCACCGACGCAATGCGGCGGGTCAGCTTCAACACCTGGGAGCGCCTGGTCCTCACTCCGGTCGAAGTCACCAACCTGGGTAAAACGATCCTGATTGCGGTTCTGCTGCTGTTTGTTCTCAGCGGTATCGGCTCGGATATCTTCTCTTTTTCCGCCGCCTGGCAGCGCGGACTGGCTGCGGTTTGTGCCACCCTTATCGGCGTACTGACCGGCTGTATCCTGACCCCGGTCTTGCTACCCTGGATTCCGACCCGCGCCTTCGCTTCCAAAGGAGCATTGCTCGGTGTGATCAGCGCGACGGTGCTGGCGTTGGGTCCATTTCGTGGAGCCGGCCTCAGCGGCTGGGCCAGTCTGTACCTGGAGGTGATCGCGGTTTCATCCTTTACCGCCATGAACTTTACCGGCTCGACGACCTTCACGTCTCCTTCCGGCGTGGAAAAAGAGATGCGCTACGCGATCCCCTGTCAGGCCCTGGCCATCTTTGTCGCCGGTCTGATCTGGATTGGCGCCGCGTTTTAACCGACAGGATTACTTTATGAACTCTTCGGCAAATACCGGCCTGACCTACCTGAAGGATGTCGTCACCCTGAAACTGATCGAGGAAAAATGCATCGGCTGCGGCATGTGTGAAATTGTCTGCCCGCATCGGGTGTTTGCCATCTCCGCGCGCAAGGCCGTTATCACCGATCGTGACCTCTGTATCGAATGCGGCGCCTGCAGCAAAAACTGTCCGGTCGCGGCCATTGAAGTCGAGGCGGGGGTCGGCTGCGCCAGTGCTATCATTTACAGCTGGCTGACCGGAAAAGAACCCAGCTGCGGCTGTAATGGTGACTCGACTTGTTGTTAAACTTGCAGACATGGAATAATCTGTTTTAATTGGCGACAGTAAAAATTAAACCTTTTCAATCTCTCCCGCGGGTTAATGATGAACCACACCCTCCTCATCATCGACGATTCCAAAACCATCCGCACACAAGTGTTTCAGGCACTCGAAGACGGGATTCTGTTCAGCAGAATCCTCCAGGCCGCCGACGGGATAGAAGGATTCAAGCTGCTGGTCAACAACGATGTCGATATCATCCTTTGCGACATCGAAATGCCGGGGATCGATGGACTGAAATTTCTCGCCATGCTGCAATCACGGGAAGACCTTAAAGACAAACCGGTCATCCTGCTGACCAGCCACGACGATATCGGCACCAAAGTGCGCGGACTCGAATCTGGCGCCAGCGATTATATCACCAAGCCGTTTGAACCTGCGGAACTGGTCGCCCGTCTGCAGGTTCATATGCAGATCAAGACGTTGCAGGATGAACTGCGCCGCAGCAACCAACTCCTGCTGGAACTGTCCCAGACCGATCCGTTGACACATCTGTGTAATCGCCGCAACCTCTATGAAAAACTGGAGATCGAACTGAATCGCTGTTCCCGCAGCGAAAGTCCGATTGCTTTGATCATGGCGGATATTGATCATTTCAAGCGTTTCAACGATCAATACGGCCATCAAATCGGAGATAAAATTCTGGTGCAGGTTGCCGACCTGCTGCTGAGACAGTTGCGCACCTACGATATGGCGGCACGCTACGGAGGAGAGGAGTTCTGTCTGGTTCTGCCGGAAACAACCCTGGAGGCCGCAATTGATGTTGCCGAAAGAATTCGCGGTAATGCCGAAACCATGACTTTCGGTCCGCCGACGAAAAAAGACCGTCTGACCATCAGTTTCGGGGTCGCGGCCTTTGACGGCACGAACCTCGGATCGATAGACGAGTTGATTCGACTGGCGGATGACGCTCTATACGACGCAAAAAATTCCGGCAGAAATCAGGTAAAAAGGATGACGGACCCACATCCGGATGACTATTGACCACCTCATTGGATAGTACGGTCCTGCCACGACAGAGTGATCAGTGAACCGGGAATTCCTGGTCAGGATTGTGCGGATCATCACCCGGATCAATCACGCCGAACTTCTTTTCATAACTGTCCAGATTCCTCTGCAGCGCCTTCAGCAAACGTTTGGCGTGCCGCGGTGAAGTAATCAGCCGGGAACGGACCTTCGCCCGCGGCACCTGCGGCTGCACATAAATCGCATCGAGCACAAACTCACTGTCGCTGTGATTGACCACCGCCATATTGATGTACTGGCCGCAGGCGACATCATCATCGATCTGGATTTCCAGTTTGACCTCTTTCGTATTATCTTCCACAGTCGTTCCTTTCCTCATCCTGTTTGGTATGGATTTGTTCTTTCGCCATTGTCAAGCGCGGCTGATTCAGGTACTGAGAGTTACAGATCGTTCAATAAACGATAGATCAGCTGCTCTAGCTCCCAGACGGTTGCCCCTTCCTGCTTAAATCCCTGTCTCTCCAGCAGGACTCTGGCCCGATCCAAGTCACCATGAGCTTTCAAAAGCACCGGTGAAAGCTTGCCTTCCAGCTGGATCTGGGGAATCTCCCCGACCTGTTCCTGCAGGTCCTGGAGTTCTTCAACCCCGTGATCGAGCGCACGCAGGGCTTTCCCCAATTCAGCCGGGAGACATTCTCCCAGACGGTCGGCTTCTGCGGCAGCCATCTCGGTTATCTGTCGAAAGCGTTCTGAAATCGTCATCCGATTCGATCCTTTTCAGCAGTTTTTTGTCAGCCATTCCGGCAGGTCGCCTATCCTAAGCGAAACGGAACCTAAAGATCAATCTATGATGACAGGAAAGACGGGTAAAGATATTGACATTCTTAACGCTGGGCTGCTAATTTCAAGGCTCAAGCAAGCCCTAGGGGAGTTATTGTTACTGAGAGTTCCGCCCCCCGCGGAACGACCCTTTGAACCTGATCCGGGTGATGCCGGCGTAGGGAAGCGGCTGTCGATAACCGGCATAATTTGCCGGTGGCCGCCTCTGGGTGGCTTTTTTCATTTGTACGGGACCGCATGCGGATCTATATCAACGAACAGCCCTCTGATTTCGGCGAAGAAACGACTCTCTTCCGGGTTCGTGATCAACACAAACCGGATGCCGATCTGCTGATCGTCAACGGCTACCCGTCCCACGGCGACCAACTGTTGAAAAACGGCGACCGGGTGGTCCTGATCCGCCGGGGGGAACAGCCCTCCGCAGATGAGCTGGAAACGTTGATGATGGCGCGGCACACGCCGGGGGTGCATAGAAAAATCAAAAACAGCTGCGTCGGGATCGCCGGGGTCGGCGGCCTCGGTTCCAACATTGCCATCGCGCTGGCCAGAGTCGGGGTCGGACAATTGATTCTGGCCGATTTCGATCTGGTGGAGCCTTCGAATCTGAACCGCCAGCAGTATTTCATCGACCAGATCGGCCTGCCGAAAGTCGTGGCCTTGCAAGAGAACCTGCAGCGGATCAACCCGGGGGTCAGGGTTCAGGCGCACCAGCTGCGCGTGACAGCTGAGAACCTGTCCGAGCTGTTCGGCCGGGTCGATGTGATGGTAGAAGCCTTTGACGCCGCCGAACAGAAGGCGCTGCTTACCAGCCATTTCCTGCAGCGGTTTCCACAGATCCCGCTGGTTGCGGCCTCAGGAATGGCTGGCTATGAGCCCTCCAACAACATTCAGACCCGCAGAGCCGCTGGTCGCCTCTACCTCTGCGGCGACGGCGCGACCGGCGCGGAACCGGGCCGGGGGCTGATGGCGCCACGGGTCGGCATTGCCGCCCACCACCAGGCCAATGCGGTCCTCAGACTGCTGCTTGGAGAAGAACCCGGTTAATAAAGGACAGCCAGCAGGCAAAATGACCAGAATCAATGAATGGAATTAACCATTTGGGGCACTAGATGCAGATTAATATCAACGGACAAAACAGAACTTTCACCGCTCCCCTTAACGTCACTGAACTGCTCGGCCAGTTGCAGCTCGCTGCGGAACGGGTCGTCGTCGAACTGAACAGGGAAATACTGACAACGGACCACCATTCGACTACCCTGCTGCAGGACGGCGACCAGCTGGAATTGATTCAATTCGTCGGCGGTGGTTGAAGTCATCAATTTGAATTCATCCGAGTCCGAATATCGTCTTTAAAAACAGGATATATCATGGATCCATTGATCATTGCAGGTCGCTCCTTTCATTCCCGGCTGATGGTCGGTACCGGCAAATTCGCTTCCAACCAGGCGATGGTGGCGGCCATGGAGCATTCCGGGTGCGAAATTGTCACCGTCGCCCTGCGCCGGGTCGACATCGACAATCCGACAGATTCGCTCCTTGCCCATATCGATCGCAAGCGTTACCTGCTGCTGCCGAACACCAGCGGCGCCCGTGATGCCGAGGAAGCGGTGCGTCTGGCCCGTCTCGCCAGGGCCGCAGGCTGTGAACCCTGGGTCAAACTGGAAGTCACGCCCGACCCTTACTATTTACTGCCCGATCCGATTGAAACTCTCAAGGCCGCCGAGATTCTGGTCAAGGAAGGTTTTATCGTTCTCCCTTACATGCCGGCCGATCCGGTACTGGCCAGGCATCTCGAAGAAGCCGGCACCGCCACCGTCATGCCGCTCGGCGCGCCGATCGGCAGCAACCGCGGCCTGCGCACCCGTGATCATATTGCGATCATTATCGAGCAGGCCCATGTGCCGGTCGTGGTCGATGCCGGACTCGGCGCGCCATCCCACGCCGCCGAAGCGATGGAAATGGGCGCCGATGCGGTTCTGGTCAATACCGCTCTGGCCGACACCTCAGACCCCGCCGCGATGGGGCGGGCATTCAGAAAAGGGGTCGAAGCGGGGCGGGAAGCTTATCTGGCCGGGCTTGGCCCACAGCGCGACAAAGCGGAAGCGTCCAGCCCCCTGACCGGCTTTTTACGGGATTGAGCGATGAGCGATTTTCAACTACAACTGGATCAATACCCGCGGGAACAGCTTCGGGAACAAATCCTGGCAACAACCGCTCCCCAGATCGATCAGGCGCTGCGCCGATCACGACTGGATCTGGCAGGTTTTCTCAATCTGTTGTCACCCGGGATCAGTGATGCTCAACTCGAAATGCTGGCCTCACGGGCTCACCGGCTCACCGCCCAGCGCTTCGGGCGCACAATTCTGCTCTATGCGCCGCTCTACCTGTCGAACGAGTGCCATAACGGCTGCCGTTATTGCGGTTTCAGCGCCGACAACCACCTGCCGCGCAAGACTCTCAGCCTGTCTGAAATTAAGCAGGAAGCCGCAATTCTGCACGGTCAAGGGTTCCGGCATATGCTGCTGCTGACCGGTGAAGCGCCGGAAAGCGCCGGCATCGATTTCCTCGAAGCAGCCGTCCAAACTGTGAAGCCGCTCTGCGGTTCGGTGTCGATCGAAGTTTTTCCGATGGATGCTGCCGGTTATCAGCGGATGGTCGCAGCCGGAGTTGACGGCCTGACTCTTTACCAGGAAACCTATGATCCCGACCTCTACCGGGATTTGCACCCCTACGGGCCGAAGAGCGATTACGCGTTTCGCCTGCAGGCTCCGGAACGCGCCGGTGCGGCGGGAATGCGGCGGATCGGCATCGGTTCTCTGCTGGGGCTCGGCGATTGTCTGACCGATGTCTTCTACACCGGGCTGCATGCCCTGTACCTGGCCCGCAGATTCTGGCGCACCCAGGTGACCATCTCCTTTCCGCGCCTGCGCCCTGCCGAAGGTGGCTTTCAACCACGCAGTATCGTGACCGACCGTCAGCTGACCCAGTTCATCTGCGCCCTGCGCCTGTTGATTCCGGATGCCGGGCTGGTCCTTTCCACCCGGGAGAATGCCTCCTTGCGCGATCATCTGCTGCCGCTGGGAATTACCCAGATGAGTGCCGGCTCCTGCACTTCACCCGGCGGCTACAGCGATGACAATCATGACGGCGAACAGTTTGCCATCAATGACCAGCGCACCCCGCAGGAAATTGCCCGGCTGCTGCACGCCCGCGGCTATGAAGCGGTCTGGAAGGATTGGGACAGCGCATTTCTGAATCATGCGGGTTGAACCGAGGATGTCCTCGCACCTGCCCCGTCTTTACCTGATTACCGATCGGCATCTGGCCTCAGATGAAGAGACTTTTCTGCAGAAGGTCGAGCAGGCACTGGCTGCCGGGGTACGAATGGTGCAATTGCGGGAGAAAGATCTCGCTGCTGCTGAACTGTTTCGACTGGGACTGAAACTGCGCGATTTGACCCGTCGCTATGAAACCTATCTGCTGATCAATGATCGGGTCGATCTGGCCCTGGCGATTGATGCCGATGGCGTTCATTTGGCTGAAAACTCTCTACCGACACCGGTTGTCCGCAAGCTGCTCGGCCCCCGGAAACTGATCGGCGTATCGACTCATCACAGCGAAAAGATTAGTCAGCAGGCCGCCGAGGGTGCCGATTTTGTCACTTTCAGTCCGATTTATCCAACCCCCTCCAAAGCCGTCTTCGGCCCCCCCCAGGGAGTCGCTGCGTTGGCAGAGGCCTGCCGGTCAGCCGTCATTCCGGTCTATGCCCTCGGCGGCCTGAGCGCCGAACGGGTTACCGAATGTCAACAAGCCGGAGCATTTGGTGTAGCGGTTATTTCGGCAATCCTGGCCAGTGACCAGCCCGATCAAGCCGTTCGAAACATTCTCCGCCGATTTTAATTTCCCCCCGCCTCTTTTACAGTCCCTGTTTCTCAATTAGAATTTAATCTGAAAGACCAGGTCTATACTTTCATCACTCTGCGCAACGGATCCGTATATGGATATCGCCGTGGTTCTCACGATCCTCGCTCTGGCAATCCTGTTATTTGCCACCGAGTGGATCCGCATGGACCTGGTCAGCCTGCTGGTGCTGCTGGCATTGGCTCTGACCAGACAGGTGAGTATTGAAGAAGCTTTCAGCGGCTTCAGCAATCCAGCGGTGATCACTGTTGCCGCCATGTTTGTTCTCAGCGCAGGACTCGGCAATACCGGGGCGCTCGCGCCGCTAGGCGAACGCCTGATCAAATTTGCCGGCAAGGACGAGATGCGCATGGTGATGGCCGTCATGGGAACTTCAGCGGTCTTCTCCGCCTTCGTTAACAATATCGGCGCCACCGCCATGCTTATGCCGCTGGTTGTCAACATGGCCCAGCAGGGGAATCTCAGCCCGTCCAAACTGCTGATCCCTCTGGCGTTCGGTTCCCTGTTGGGCGGAGTGTGCACCCTGATCGGAACGCCGCCGAACATCCTGATGAATGAACTGCTTTTTGAATATTCCGGGCAAAATTTTTCCATGTTCGATTTCACTCCGGTCGGGTTGATAGTCCTGTTCATCGGCATCGTCTATATGGCCCTGCTCGGCCGACACCTGCTACCGCAGCGCAAATCGGGCAAACTGACCGAAGTCTATCAGGTCAAGGAATACATTACCGAAATCGAAATTCTTGAAGAGTCGCCCCTGATCAATGGAACCATCGCTCAAAGCCGGCTGGAAAGTGAATTCAATCTCAAGGTCCGGGCGATCTTGCGCGGCAAGCAGAAGTATCCCTTCCCGCGGCGTAACCGGAAAATTTTTGCCGGAGATATTCTGTTTCTGGAAGGAAACCCCGAATCGATCCTGAAACTGCGCAAGAAAAAGGGGATCCAGGTCGTTCCGGAGCGGGACAACCCGCCGCAAAACAATATCAACCAGGAAGAGTTGGTGGTGGTTGAGGCAAGTTTGCTCCCGAACAGTGAAATTGTCGGCAAAACCCTCAGGGAAGTCCGTTTTAGCGAAACCCACGGGTTAACGGTGCTGGCCATCTGGCGGCATGGGGCACCGGTCGTCAAAAAAGTTGATCATGTCATGTTGAGTTTTGGTGATGTGCTGCTGATTCAAGGGCCGGAGCGTAAAATTATCCACCTGGGGAAAGAACATGATTTCCTGTTGTTGGGCGGGGTGACCACCTCCCCCTACCGTCCCGACAAAGCTCCACTGGCGATCGGGATTCTGCTGGCTGCGGTGGTTTGTGCCGCTACCGGCTTGATGCCGATCATGCTTGCGGCGACTCTCGGGGCGCTGATCCTGGTGCTAAGCCGCTGCATGAGCTCCAAAGAAGCTTATGAAAGTATCAACTGGCCGATCATTGTCCTGATTGCGGGAACCCTGCCCCTTGGCCTGGCGATGGAAAACAGCGGCGCGGCACGTTTTATTGCCGACAATATTATTGCGCTGATCGGTCCACAAGGGCCGTGGATGGTCCTGGGAGCGATTTTTCTGCTGACCTTTGCTTTGACGGGGATCATGAGCCACGCGGCGGCAGCTGTGCTGATTGCGCCGATCGCGCACAACACGGCTCTTGATCTGGCGGTCAGTCCCAAACCCTTTTTCATGGCGGTCGCTATTGCCGCCTCATCCTGTTTCATGACCCCGATCAGTCATCAGTCGAATGCTCTGGTGATGGGCCCGGGAGGTTATCACTTTGCCGATTATCTGAAGGTCGGCACGCCTCTGAATCTGCTCATCTGGTTCGGTGCAACCCTGGTAATTCCCGTGGTTTTTCCGTTCTGAAACAGCAACCCCCTGCCGACAAATAGCGGCAGGGGGTTGGTGAAGAAATGGCGGGGCTGACGGGACTTGAACCCGCGACCTCCGGCGTGACAGGCCGGCGTTGTAACCGACTCTACTACAGCCCCGGATAAATGGTGGGCGAAGAGGGGCTCGAACCCCCGACATCCTGCTTGTAAGGCAGGCGCTCTCCCAGCTGAGCTATTCGCCCGAAAGAAATGGCGGGGCTGACGGGACTTGAACCCGCGACCTCCGGCGTGACAGGCCGGCGTTGTAACCGACTCTACTACAGCCCCGCAGAAAGAAAATAGGAAGCGAAAGTGCCCAAGCGACAATGGGTTGGACAGCTTATGCTTCCTACTTTCGATTTTTAAATTGTGCTTTGTTGATTAATTAACTGCGTCTTTCAGAGCTTTGCCAGCCTTGAACTTGGGAACCTTGGCAGCAGCAATCTGAATTTTAGCGCCGGTCTGAGGATTTTGGCCAGTGCGAGCTGCACGTTGACCGACACTGAAAGTCCCGAAACCAACCAGGGCGACTTTTTCACCAGCTTTCAGAGCATCGGTTACAGCATCGGTAAAAGCTTTGAGAGCCCCTTCAGCGTCAGTTTTACTAAGTCCAGCTTTTTCTGCCATTGCATTGACCAGATCCGCTTTAGTCACAGCACACCTCCTAAAAGTGAAAGAAATTTTGGTCTCAAAATCGCGATAAGATATATCAGGTTTACAAAAATACTGTCAAGATGTTTTTCCCCGTTTCTACCCTAAAACAGGAATTCTTTTTCTTCTCCAACCCTTTATTCGCTGGGGTTTTCATTTCAATGAGACTCGTTCAGAGCCGCCTCCAGAACCTGGTCCATGTGACTGACCGTAACCACTTCAAGAGCTTTGATCAGTTCGGGAGACAATTCAGAAAGATGCTTGTTATTTTCAACCGGAATCAAAACTTTAGTAATCCCGCCACGCCGGGCTGCCAGCAGTTTTTCTTTCAAACCCCCGATTGCCAGCACCCGTCCACGCAGAGTGACCTCTCCGGTCATGGCCAGATCTTTCCGGACCGTTCTTCCCGTCAAAGCCGAAGCAATCGCCGTCGCCATGGTAATCCCGGCCGAGGGACCATCTTTGGGAACCGCCCCCTCGGGAACATGGATGTGCAGATCGATCTTGGAATAAAAGTCCGCCTCCAAAGATAACTGCTGCCACCGCGAACGGATATAACTCATGGCCGCGCGGGCCGATTCCTGCATCACATCACCGAGCTTTCCGGTGATTGTCAGTTTGCCATTGCCGGGCAGGCTGGTCACTTCAATCGACAACAACTCACCACCGGTTTCCGTCCAGGCCAGGCCGGTTGCAACGCCGATCTGATCCTGCTCTTCCCGCCGGCCATACTGGTATGGAGGCACACCCAGAAATTTTCGAACGCTTTTTTCACTGACCTGAAAAGATTTATCTTTCCCTTCCAGTAAAGCGCGCTTGGCAATTTTGCGAAAGACCGAGGCGATATTCCGGTCGAGACTTCGCACCCCCGATTCACGGGTATAGCGGCGGATAATTTCATAGATGGCCCGATCGGAGAACCGCACCTGGTCATCCGCAAGACCATGAGCAACGGCCTGTTTTTTCAACAGATAGCGGCGGGCGATATGCAGTTTTTCCTCTTCCGAATAGCCTTCAATCCGGATGATCTCCAGACGGTCATGCAATGGCCGGGGGATGGCATGCAGATTGTTAGCCGTCGCGACAAACAGGACTTGGGACAGATCGTAATCGACATCCAGGAAGTGATCGGCAAAGCTGTTATTCTGCTCCGGATCCAGCACCTCAAGCAGCGCCGAAGAAGGGTCGCCGCGGAAATCGGTACTCATCTTGTCAATCTCATCGAGCATGAAAACCGGATTTCTCACCCCGGCTTTGCGCAGTCCCTGGATAATCTTGCCCGGCATGGCGCCGATATAGGTCCGCCGATGACCGCGGATTTCCGCTTCATCCCGCACCCCGCCCAACGAAATCCGCAGAAACTTGCGGCCCAGGGCTTTGGCAATCGATTGCCCGAGCGAGGTCTTTCCGACTCCCGGCGGCCCGACCAGGCAAAGGATCGGTCCCTTGATCTGCTTGACCAGCGCCTGCACCGCCAGGTATTCCAGAACCCGCTCCTTGACCTTGTCCAGACCGTAATGATCAGCTTCGAGGATCTGTTCCGCCAGGGACAGGTCGTGACAATCCTTGGTCCCCTTTTTCCAGGGCAAGGAGAGCAGCCATTCGATGTAGTTGCGGACCACCGTTGCTTCCGCCGACATCGGCGACATCATTTTCAGCTTGCGAAGTTCCGCATGTGCCTTGTCGGTTGCCTCTTTGGACATCCGCTTTTTTACAATCTGCTCTTCAAAATGCAGGATCTCCTGCTTGAACTCGTCCTTTTCCCCCAACTCCTGCTGGATGGCACGCATCTGCTCATTCAGATAATACTCCTTCTGACTTCGCTCCATCTGGCTTTTAACCCGGCTGCGAATCCGTCCTTCGATCTGCAGAATTTCGATCTCCTGCTCGAGGACCACCAGAATCTGTTCGAGTCGCTGCACCGGATCGTCGATTTCCAGAATTTCCTGTTTTTCGCCGATCGGCACCTGCAGATGACCGGCAACCGTGTCCGCCAGCCGTGAAGGATCTTCAACGCCGGAGATGGTCTCACTGACCTCGGCCGGCACCTTTTTACTCAAACTGACATAAGATTCAAAGGTCGCATTGATCGCCCGCATGACGGCGGCGATTTCCGGCGAATCCGAAGGGAATTCGACAATCGGTTCGACCTCGCCCTGAAGAAGATGTTCATCAGCCTGAAAGCTGGTCAAGCGCCCCCGTCTGAGCCCTTCGACCAGCACCTTGACGGTTCCATCCGGCAGTTTGAGCAGTTGCACGACCTTACCGACCGTGCCGACCGGAAAAATGTCGTCTCTGGTGGGAGAGTCTACTTTCGGATCTTTCTGGGTCACCAGAAAGATCAACTTGTCTGTTTCAGTGGCCTGTTCAAGGGCGCCGATCGACTGCGGACGGCCGACAAACAGCGGCGCGACCATATGCGGAAAGATGACAATATCCCGCAACGGCAACATCGGCAGCATGACCGCCTCATTATTTAGAATCTGGCCTGTATCTTTTGACATATTTAAACCCAGCATGAGAAAAGGAGCGCGTCGTCATAATGACAGTGCCACGCTCCTATCAGGTTTTCACAAAGGGAAAAGTTATTACCCGTTATGCGCTTTCCGCGACATCGTAAAGAATAATCGGCTTTGCCCCTTTGGAGATCACATCTTCGTTCAGAACCACTTCTTTGACCCGATCCTGCGAAGGGATGTCGTACATAACATCGAGCATGGCATTTTCCAGGATCGACCGCAGGCCCCGTGCCCCGGTTTTACGGTCCAGAGTCTCCCGGGCGATGGCGACCAGCGCCCCGTCGGTAAACTTGAGGTTGACCTTTTCCATATCAAACAACCGCTGGTACTGCTTCACCAGCGCATTCTTCGGTTCCCGAAGGATCTGGATCAACGCCGCTTCGTCAAGCTCGTTCAAGGTGGCAATCACCGGCAAGCGTCCGACAAACTCCGGAATCAGGCCGTATTTCAGCAGGTCGGTCGGCTGAACCTTGATCAACAGTTCGCCCAGTTTCTCTTCCTTGAGTGAACGGACTTCAGCGCCGAACCCCATGGTCTTGGAACTGATCCGCTTGCTGATAACCTTTTCCAGGCCGGAGAAAGCGCCGCCGCAGATAAACAGGATATTGGTGGTATCGACCTTGAGGAATTCCTGCTGGGGATGCTTGCGCCCCCCCTTCGGTGGCACGCTGGCTGTGGTCCCCTCGATGATCTTCAGCAGCGCCTGCTGAACCCCTTCACCGGAAACATCGCGGGTAATCGACGGCGACTCCGACTTACGTGCAATCTTGTCGACCTCATCGATATAGATGATCCCTTTCTGGGCTTTTTCCAGGTCGTAATCCGCCGCCTGCAACAGACTGAGAATGATATTCTCGACATCCTCACCGACATAGCCGGCTTCGGTCAGGTTAGTCGCATCGGCAATGGCAAACGGAACATCGAGCACCTTGGCCAGGGTCTGAGCGAGCAGGGTTTTGCCGCTTCCGGTCGGCCCGAGCAACAGAATATTGCTTTTCTGGATCTCGATTCCGTCGTTCGCCTCGACATACTCGACGCGTTTGTAATGGTTATAGACGGCAACCGAAAGAATCTTCTTGGCCCGTTCCTGACCGACCACGTACTCATCGAGAGTGTCTTTGATTTCAGCCGGCTTCGGCAGTTTTTTGGTGTCCTGCTCAGCGGCCTGATCGAGACGAGCCTCTTCATCGATAATGTCGTTGCACAGCTCTATGCACTCGTCGCAGATATAAACGGTGGGGCCGGCAATCAGCTTCTTCACCTCATCCTGCGACTTGCCGCAGAAAGAACAGGTCAGCTGTCCTGCTTCGTCTTTTGAACTCACGTATCACACCTCCGCACACAACCGGATCACGCTTTGCGTTCTACAATCGAATCGATGATACCATAATTGCATGCTGTTTCGCTATCCATGAAAAAATCACGCTCTGTATCAGCGGAAATCTTGTCCAATTCCTGACCGGTATGTCTGGCCAGTAGGCCGTTCAACGTTTCCCGCATCCGCAGAATTTCCCGGGCGTGGATACTGATATCGGTCGCCTGCCCCTGGAAGCCGCCGAGCGGCTGATGAATCATGACCCGGGCATGCGGCAAAGCAAAACGTTTCCCCGGTGCGCCGGCAGCGAGCAGTATCGCTCCCATGCTGGCAGCCTGGCCGACACAGATGGTCGAGACCGGCGCCTTCAGGTATTGCATGGTGTCGTATATCGCCATCCCCGCGGTCACCACCCCGCCCGGCGAGTTGATGTAGAGATGAATGTCCCGGTCCGGGTCTTCCGATTCCAGGAACAGCAGCTGAGCGATAATCAGGTTCGCCATGTGATCCTCGATGGCGCCCCCGAGAAAAATAATCCTGTCCTTCAGCAGACGTGAATATATATCATAGGCTCGTTCACCACGACCGGTATCTTCGACGACCATTGGGACCAGGCTCATAGTCAGGCGTCCTCCTCGGTAGTTTCTTCCTGTTTCGGTTCAACTTCACTAATCTTGGCTTGGGCAAGCAGATATTCGACAACTTTATCATGCAGCAGCTGGCCTTTCAGCCCCTCGCGGGCCTGCTCATTGGCAAAATACTTCTGCACGTTTTCCAGCGGCGTGTTCGCCTCGACCGCGATACTTTTAATCTTGTCGTCAATTTCGCTCTCTTCGACCCCGATCTCCTCCTGGCTGGAGATCGCATCGAGCAACAGTTCACCTTTGACCTGCTGGACCGCCATGTCGCGATAGGTCTTGGCGAAATTCTCTTCGTTCATGCCGAGCATTTCCAGACTCATCCCCTGAGCCTTGAGACGCTGAGAGAAGTTGTCTTTCAAGTGTAACAGTTGATTTTGCACCATCCCCTCGGGAACTTCAAACTGGTTGTTTTCGACCAGGGCATTCATCAGTTTTTCCTGCAGTTGCGACTTAATCCTTCCTTCTTCCTGCTGGAGGATATTATCCTTAATCTTCTCCTTCAGGTCGGCAATGTTTTCAGCGCCGAATTCCTTGGCGAAATCATCGTCAATTTTCGGTTCAATCTTTTCTTTGATTTCCTTTAAAGTCACTTTGAACACTGCATCCTTACCGGCCAGTTCTTTGGCGTTGTAATTCTCCGGAAAGGTCACGGCCACATCCTTCTGTTCGTCACGCTTGAGGCCAACCAATTGAGCTTCAAAACCGGGGATAAAACTGTTTGAGCCGAGTTCCAGCTCGTAGTCTTCAGCTTTACCGTTCGCAAACGGGGTATCATCAATAAAACCTTCAAAATCGATAATGACGGTATCCCCCTCGCGTGCCTTCTTACGTTTGGTCACTTCAAGCTGTACCCGGGAATCGGCCATCTGCTCCAGCTGCCGCTCAACGGACTCTTGCTTGAAAACCAACTTTTCCTTCTCCAGTTCAAGGCCGGCATAATCTTTGGCAACAACCTCGGGGCGCACTTCCACCTCGGCCTGGTAGCTGAACGGCTGACCTTTTGCCACATTTCCGGAATCGACGATTTCCGGCTGAGATACCGGCTCCACTTTGTGCTCGACCAAGGCCTTGTAAAGACTGTTATTGACCAGGGCACCGACCACTTCATATTCAACCCGCGGTCCATAATGTTGTTCCAGAATCGCGCGAGGAACCTTGCCTTTCCGAAATCCTTTGATATTGGCCGTTTTGCCAATTTTCTTATAGGCCTTTTCAATTTCGCCAGCGACGACATCGGCGGCAACTTCGATGTTCAGTTTCTTTTTGATGGAACTCAAATCTTCGATAGTGACATTCATCAATCTTATCCTTCCTGATTCCTTGAATTCTCCACCCTGATCCATATCCAGGGCAACTTGTCTCGAAAATCGCTATGTCGAACAGTTTCTGACAACCGTTAACGACTGGTGCGAGAGGGGGGACTCGAACCCCCACGCCACGGGACACTAGATCCTAAATCTAGCGCGTCTACCAATTCCGCCACTCTCGCAGATCTACAGCCGAAATTACAATGCTCACCTCCCATACCCACCCGGTCGGTCTGACGGGCTAACTGAGTGCGGGAGGTGAGCATTGTTTGAAAATGGGGTGAGTGAAGGGGATTGAACCCTCGACAACCAGGGCCACAACCTGGTGCTCTACCAACTGAGCTACACCCACCGAAAAACTTCGCTATGTTACGGAAATGACCTATTGATGTCAATTTAAAAAGTGGCGCGCCAGGGAGGATTCGAACCCCCGGCCCTGTGATTAGAAGTCACATGCTCTATCCAACTGAGCTACTGGCGCGCAGTCCCCGATAGCTGCGCCTGACCAGACGCAGACCGCCGACGGCAGGCTGAGTTTCTAGCATGGCGGACAAAGATTTGCAAATGAAAAAACCGCCGATTTACCCAGGAGGTGAGCCAATTTCCTGAGCATCATTCAGACCGCAAAAGTCGATTCGAAAAGATCGGAGTGTCACCGGAACAAAGCGTCTACTCGCCAACATCGACTTGATCACGCTTTGACCATTGATTGTATAGAGCCCACTCTTCTTCGAAGTTCGGGGTGAAGCAACCGCTGCCGAGCGCCGTGTCGATCTCTTCCGCACACCAGTAACGCACCTCATCAATCTCATCCACCGCATAGTTGATCGGCCCATCGTAGCGGCAGAGAAAGGTCATGATATTTTCGGATTCGATCTCATTGCGGATTTTCGACCGATACAACCAGGTCAACAGCGGTCCGTCGATCCCCAATTCTTCAGCCATCTCCCGAACTGCCGCAGCGCGGTAATCCTCGCCGGGATCGAGATGCCCGCCTACGCTGGTATCCCATTTGCCCGGCTGAATATCCTTGGACTGCGAGCGGAGCTGCAACAACAGTTCATCCCGATCATTGAAAACCAGGACATGCACAGCTCGATGAATCAGGGCCGGGTTGCCATGACAATCACTGCGTAGGACCGTTCCGATGACCAGATCCTGCTCATTCACCAGATCAACTTTTTCAATTTTTTGCGACTTCATGACAGCCTAAACCGCCCATAGAAGGCAGGGACAGATAAATTCAACATTTTTACTAATAAATGTTGAATTTTTCATGATATATATCTATTATTGGAAAAATCTGATAAAAAAGCTTTTCTTCTTGCTTTCCGGAGAATATAAATATGGCAATAAAAACGCAAGGTTTGAGAATCCGTACCAAACTGCTATCGATGATCATGTTGCTGGTCATTGCCTTCATTGCTATTGGCGGTCTGTCGTTTTACGCTGTCAACCAGTCGATCAACCAGATCAGCAGCGAGCTATCCCCTGAACTTTCCGTCATGTATACCATCAACTATACGGTCGCCAAGGCCAGGAGTTTCGAAAAAGAGTTTTTCCTGTTTTCAAGTATCCCGAAAAATGACACGGCTATCAAGCAGCAGCAGAATTCCTATCAGAAGATGCTCGAAACTTACGACCAACTCGTGCCGAACCTGAATCGACTCGGAACCGCCGGCTTGGCCCAGGATGTCGGACAGGAGAACCAGGCAGATCAGGCAAAAGCCATCAATATGATCAAGAAACTGAAATATGATTATGCGAAGGTCCGTGAGACCATGGGGCCGCTCAATGAAAAACTGTTGTCGGGCAAGAATATCGGCCAGGTCGAAGAGGACTACGCCGGGTACAACGCCGCCGTTCAAAGTCTGGAAGAGCATTCCCAGGAGATGATCAATCTGCTCAGCAAAATGATCGAACAGCAGCAAACAGCGATCACGATCTTCCAGGAAAAGGGCTTGAAATACGCTGAGTTACTCGGTCTCGGGCTGGTGGTGTTCGGTCTTCTCACCGGCTTGTTGGTTTCCAGTAGAATTACCGCCCCGTTGAATACCCTGATGAGAGGGATCGAGGCGGTTGCTCAAGGTGAGGTGGTCGAGGTCAAAGTGGCTTCCAGCGACGAATTTGCCGAAATCGCCCGAATCTTCAATGAAGCGATGAACCGGATCAGAGGTCTTATCAGAACCGAGGATGAACGAAAGACGACCGAGGAAAACGTCATCAACTTCCTGGAAGTTGTTAGCGAAGCTGCCGACGGAGACCTGACCCTGCGGGCGCCGGTGACCGAGGACGCCTTCGGTTCCATCGCCGACGCCTACAACCTGATGATCGAAAGTCTTGCCGATCTGCTGACCGACTCTTCAATGAACGCTCAGGAAGTCGGCGAAGAATCACGCCATCTGCTGGAAATCTTCCAGAAAATGAAAGAGGGTGCCGACAATCAGTTGCACTACGTTACCGAAGCGACCGATGCGGCAGAAGATACGGCCAAATCCGCCACCCAGGTTGCCGAGAAAGCGGCCCTGGCGCAGCAGGCGGCATCACGGGTTGATGAAGCGACCAATCTGGGGAACGAACGGGTTAATCTGAACATCGAAGGGATGCAACTGATCCGGGTGACCGTGCAGGTCATCAACAAAAAGATGAAGTCACTTTCCGAACGGCTGCTGGAGATCGGCACCATCTCCCAGTTGATTTCCGATGTCGCCACGCGAACCACCATCCTAGCGATGAACGCCTCAATCGAGGCATCCCGTGCCGGTGAGCAGGGGCGAGGCTTCCTAGTTATTTCCGACGAAATCAAGCGCCTGGCGGACGAGGCCTCCGAAGCGACCCGGCGGATCGGCGGCGTCATTAAAGCGATTCAGTCGGAAGCAAATGAAGTCACCACGGCCCTGGAAGAAGAAACCAGCACCGTCGAGGAACAGACCCGGCTGGCTCAGGATACCGGCGAGGCGCTGGCCGCCATCAACAAAGCAACGGGCGAATCGAAGCAGGTGGTTACCCAGATCACCAGTCTGTCCCAGGAACAGCAGCGCATTTCTGACGGCATGGTTGCCTCGATCCGGAAAATGGCTGATATTACCGCCCTGACATCGGCATTGATCACCGAATCCTCAGCTATCTCCGAAGGTCTGAACGGTGTGTCCGAATCGCTGCTGCAGTCGCTGGCCCAGTTCCGACTCGACACCGGGGAAGATACCGAGCAGAAGACCATCACCGTCCCGACAGATGCGATCGTTTCGGACGCCTTTATGGCGGCCGCATTTGAAGAACCCACGGTGGATGAACTGGAAGTTCCGACAGCCTGAGCCGACGGAACAACCGTTGACAATAAACGAAGAGGCGGCCCTGGTCGGGGCCGCCTCTTCGTTTTATCCAGAGTACCAGTAAGTAGTACCTACATCTGTTTATGTTTGTGGACGACACTGATCAAGCCATCTTCGTCGAAAGGTTTGATCAGATAATCGGTTGCTCCCAGCTCAAAAGCCTCTTTACGATGATATTCGCCGGCCCTAGAAGTCAACACAGCGGCAGGCGTCTTGATGCCACGGCGCTTCAATTCGCGCAGCAGATCGTAACCGTGCATGATCGGCATCTCGAGGTCGGTGATAATGGAAAAAACGTTTTCTTCCGCCAACTTTTCCAGTGCTTCCTGGCCATTGGTTGCGGTAATCACCTGGTAACCGCGGCCGGTCAGCAGCATGGTGGCGTATTTCCGGACACTCAGGGAATCGTCAACGACCAGGATTTTCGGGAGCCCCGGTGACTTCGGCGCCGTATCAAGCTGTACGACCGGGATTTCCACATCATGGGACTTCATACGGGCCGGATTGATCACCAGCCGCATGGTCCCGTCACCGGCAAGACTCGACCCCGAAAAGTACGGTAATTCTTCAAGGAAAGAACCGAACGGCTTGATAACCGTATCTTCCTGCCCCAGGATGGCATCCACCAGAAGCATGATCGGTGTTCCTTCTGACTGACTGATGATCCCGAAGCCCGGCGGTTCATTCTCCGGTCGTTCCAGCAGCAACAACCCTGCGAGATCGACCCGTGGTACTCGTTGCCGGTCCTTGCTCTGGTCCGGTCTCCTCGCTTCATGGTCCAGATCGACAATTTCTTCGACCAATGCCGAAGGAATCACCATTTTCCGACCACAACAGACAAACTGAATCACGTTGACAATGACCAGAGAAAGCGGCAGGCGCAGGCGGAATTTGGTCCCCTGCCCCGGCTCGGTCCAGACGTCGACGGTTCCGTTCAAGCTGGCCAAACGGTCCATAACCACGTTCATGCCGACACCACGGCCCGAAACGCTGTCAGTCGTCTGGGTGGTACTGAATCCGGGACGGAAAATCAACTGGACCAGATCATGGTCGGAAAGTTCATCTGTGTCCGAGATAAAACCTTTTTCGATTCCCCGTTTACGAATCCGCTCGAGATTGATACCTCGACCATCATCCTCAACGGTGATCTCGACCGTGTTGCCACGTCGCTCGGCCTTCATCCAGATTTTCGCGGTCGCCGGCTTACCCTTTTCAACCCGTTCTTCGGTCGGTTCAATGCCGTGCGCAAAGGAATTCCGGACAATATGCAGCAAGGGGTCGAAGAGACGGTCATAGATCACCCGGTCGATTGCTGTTTCACCACCGGAAATAAACAGGTCGACCGGTTTGTTCAACTCATGGGAAATATCGCGGATATTCCGATTGAAACGCTGGAACAGCTGCCCCGCCTGAACCGTTCTGGCTGCGGAAATCTGTTCCTTCATCTCTTCAGTCATCCGGTCGAGCGACTGCACATCTCGGGAAAAGGCAGCGAAGAAACCGGCCATTTCAGCGAGTGCTTCTTCAATGTCATTGGTGATTTCACGCAACTTGCGCGAAAACAGATTCAATTCATCGTAGCGGTCGAACTCAAGTTCGTTAAAATCTCCTTCGCCCGAGCGGGCATCTTGAGCCGGCAGGGTATAGTCATAGCGCTCGGCAAAATCGGTCACCTCTTTGAGCAGACGTGAACCGGCGAAGTCGACTTCGCCCTTCATCTTCTCCATCACCGGAAGACGATTCAGCAGATGGTTCTTGGTGACGGTGAATTCACCGACCAACCCCATCAGCGCCTCGATCTTCTCCATGCCGACCCGCACCACGCCGGCTTCCTCGCTTCGTCGAGACGGTTGACGTCGATCTTTTCCGGAATAGATATCTTCCTGAGACTGTTCCGCCGGAACCGATTCAACACCGGATTCCTCTGCACCCTCCGATTGCTGAGCCAGATCGGCGTCGACCAGTTCCGGCTGATCGACCTGGGCCATTCGGGAGAGTGCGTCGGATACCATTTCCGCAGGGATCTGTTCACCGGACTTTCGGATATGGACCATCTCACGAATCTGGTCAAGAGCGAACAACATCGCGTTGATCCGAGGACGATTCAGTTCGCTTTCCCCATCTCGAATCGCTTCCAGCAGATCTTCAAGGCGGTGGGCAACGGCGCCGACTTCAATAACCTTAATCAGGTTCGCCGAGCCTTTCAGGGTGTGAGCAGCGCGGAACAGAGGATCAATCCACTCATCGGCCGTCTCCGGATTTTTTTCCAGTTCAAGCAGCCCCTCTTCAAGAATGCCGAGATGCTCTTCGGCCTCTTCAACAAAGAAGCTGAAGACATTATCTATAACACTCATGCTCCGGCACCTCTGATCCGGTATTTGGATAGAAATTTGGGCAGATCGATTTTCTCACCCACCTGCACCTCAGAGAGATAAGGTATCCCCTCGGCCAAAAACGCTAGTTTTTCCTTTTTATGTTCAGCCACGACCAAACGCCGGATCTGTACGGATTCAGCAGGCCCTCGATGGAGAACCGATAGATCGATAACCGGTATGACCTGCCCGCGCAGATTGATCAAGCCCTTCACCACTGCCGGCGCCAGCGGCAGCGGCAGCAGCGGTTGCTGATCGGAAATTTCCACCATATGTTTGATCGGCAGGTAGTAAGAACGGCCGCAGAGTTCAAAAGCGCAACAGACATATTCCCGACGTGTCTGCTCGTCGGTTTTCGGCAGCAGCAAAGATTCTGCAACGTCTTTAGCTCTATCGAGTTGTTGCAACTCCGATTGCGCAATTTCGGCAGATTCAACAGTCGCGATTTCAAGACCATCCTCCACCGAAGGATCCTCCGCGAACGGATCTACGACAGCCGCAATGGTATCTTCGGGGACAACGACTTCATTTTCGAGAAAGGAAGTGTCTTCAGCAAACGGGTCGAACGGAACTTGTTCCGAGAGAACCGCTGATTCCGCCTCACTTCCCAGCGACTGGGGGATATCCGTAATGTCCTCGTCACCAGCAACCTGTGAATCGTCGATCTCCAGGGTATATTCCGGGTCTTCGGAGATTGTTGCAATTGCAGTGTTGTCACCCAGCGAGGCATCCAGTTCAAGTCCGAAATCAGGATCATCAGCAAAGGGATCCCGGGCAACCCGAAGCATTTCATCCTCATCGAGTGACAGAGGGGGGTCAGCGGCAAAGGGATCGTTCAAGTTCGGTGAACGCTGCTCGGTATCACTGTCAATTAATTCAACCAGCGGAGTCGTACCGGGAAAACATTCCGCAAGATCCAACGCGCGTAAGGCTTCTGCGACCAGTGATTTTGGTTCCGGCTGTGCATCGCGTTGTGCATCAACCAGCTGGATCAGCCAATCGACGGCCAGTTGCATCGCCTCAAATTCAACTCTGGTCGGACCGATTTTCGCCGAAAAATGTTTTTCCAGCATTGCCTCAAGACGCCGGGAGATGCTGTTTATCGAGTCGGCCCGTACCAGCTGAGATGTCCCCTTCAGAGTATGGGCGGCACGAAAGGCCGCCTCCAGATCGTCAAACCTGGCAACCGGCTGTTGTGGAGTCTGTAGAAATTGCCGCAACATGCCGAGATTTATCTCTGCTTCTTTAAGAAAAATCGGAAGCAATTTCTGTCGCATATCCATCGGCCGCCCTTACTCTCCTTTAACTCTCAGCAGACCAACCTTACGTAAAGCGTAGCAGATACGCTTGGTCTCAAGCGGATTGAGCTGACTGGCGGCAATGATCTTCGACAACGGTTTGCGGCCATCGATTTGCGCGAATATTTCCAGCTCGCGTTGCCTGAGCTGAACGGTTTCCAAGGCATCTTCGTTGGTGATCAGGCGTACCAGTACCATCGACTCATCCTTGAATTCGGTCGCAGCGAGCTGGCGTTCATCCATATGGCTTAAGCCTTCCATCAGCACATTGATCAATGGCACCCTGACGGTCACATCACGCAGGTTGGTCGGCAGTTCGTCTCGTTCGAGAAAAAAATTACCATTTTTAGCCTCGAGAATGGCGCTGAAAGCATCCTGGGCATGCCCCCGCAGCGCATCCATCAATTGCTGTTCGTTGACCAGCCCCTTTTCCACCAGCATTCGACCGATCGGCAGATCTCTCTCACGGGCTTCGGTCACGACTGCACGGATGGTATCATCATCGGCTTTGAGAATTTTCTGCTTCCGCATCAGATCGGTCAGAAACGGCTGTTTGGTCCCCTTGGTGCTGCAGGAGGCGAAAACAAACTGGCCGTCTTCGATGAACACTTCTCCGAACAGGCCGGGTGAAAAAATGGTCAGACGGCCCGAAAGACGCGAATTGTAAGCAAAATTGATAACATCCGGCAGGGGAACCTCATTCAGATCACCGGAGAAAACGACCCCGGTCTTTTTGACCAGGCCCGCTTGACAGAGCATATCGGACATAACATTACGCAGCAATAATGGCAATTCTTTCTGGCAATACTGGCGCAGCAGTTTATCGATCATTTCATGGAGAGCCCCGGGAGACACCAGCGCAGCATCAGAACTCGCCTGTACCGTTTCGGAAACCGGTTCTTCAACAACCACGTCCTTAAGGACTTCTTCAAGTTTATTGATCAGTTCTTCAGGCTCGAAAGGTTTGGAAAAATAGTACAGTACCCCGAATTCTTTTTCGAAAGCCTGACCGACGGACTCCCCTTTTGAAGAAATCAGGATCAGCGGGACATCTTTCATCGCTTCATCCTGGCGGATCTGCCGACAGAAGGTATGTCCGTTCATATTGGGCATGATGAAATCGACCAGGATCACTGCCGGCTTGATTTTCTGCGCCAACTCCAGACCCTGCTCACCATCCTCGGCGGTATATACACTGTAACCCTGCTGAGTCAGAATCAATTCACCGAGACGGCGGACAGTCGGCGAATCATCAACCAGTAAAACCTTAATCCCTTCTGCACTCATTCTCCGCTCCAAAAAATCCTGTCAGAGGTTGTCTTCCCAATAACTCTGTGATGTATCTCGCCCCTGATCGGAAGGGGTACGGCAGGAAACCGGTATCGATGCCCAACAAACACAGATTAAATGCTATACATTATACAATGAAAATTGATTTTATTATAGGGATTCTTTATCAATTGTCATAAGAATTTTCTTACTTACTTAACTTAGGGGATCATGAAGGTCAGGTCAAATAAAAATTAAGCAAATAAAATCAAATCTTTAACTTCTGCGCCGTGGGGCTGGATTTTATTTGTCATCCAGAACGAAATTGATCGGCACGACAATCCGGCTTTCAATCGCTTTTCCGAAGGAAGTCGCCGGCTGGAATTGCCAGAATTGCACCGCTTTTCGCGCGGCATGATCCAGGCTCCGATGCCCTGAAGAGGAGATCAACTTGATGGCGCCAACCCGCCCGTCAGCCAGCACCAGCACTTCGAGCTTAACCGTTCCTTCATAACCGCGAAGGCGGGCGACTCCTGGATATTCCGGCACAGGATTGACATCATAACGCGGTAGGGCCTGTTGATTTATTTTATTCAGGGACTCAGATTTCCGGACCGGGCCGGATCCATCCTGAACCATCTGTTGGACCCTGGGACGCCCCCGCCAGGACAGGGTTTCAGCGCTGGCCAGCGGTGAAAGAAAATTGGCATCCAGCTTTTCCTTCTGCTCGACTTTTGTATTTTTAACCACGGTTGCTTCTTTTTCATGTTGTGCCGATGGAATCTCCGGGCGTTTCCCTATTGTCGCCCTCGCTTTTGCAACACGCTGAGGCGCAGGTCCGGATGCAACCTTTGGTGGGAGAGTTTCAAGCGGTTGCTGGACCGCCTTGGTTTGAGGAGACGGCTTAGCAACTGCGGTTTTGGCAACAGGCAGAAAACTGCCGGGGGAACGAACGACAAGCGCCACCATTTCCCCCTGAACCACAGCGGGCAGAGGCGCATGTGACACCCTCACAAGCATCAATGAAAAATGCAGAAGAAGGGAGAGGAGCAGAAAAGAGCCGAACCGTACCGATTGGCGCAATTTGATTTTCCGTTCGTGGTCAAAATTAGGCTGTCGAAAATATTTCTTGAGTTAAATGCTTACTAACTGTTAGTTTATCGAGAATTGTCAAAGTTTGAAATATTATTCTATTTTTCAAATACTTTATTGCCATCCAAATGATATTTTATCAATGCCATCCATTCCGTTTTTTCCTGTTGCTGTTCTTCTCAGCGTTTGTAGGTACACTAGCTCCCGCTTCCGCCCTAGCTGGGGATTCAGCCCCCCCCCTCCCCTCTCTGGAACCGGTCACCGTCAGAGGCGCGCGGACAGATACCTTAACCACAGGTACGACAATTGATAAAGAGTTGATTGAAGTGCTGCCGAACCGGAACGGCAATGTGACCGATCTACTGGAACTGGTTCCCGGCGTGCAGGTTTCCGAAGAATTTGGCAATTCCAAGACCGGTGGAGAAATCCGACCTGCCGAATTGTCAATTTCCGGGGGACGGACCAGCGAAAACAACTTTATTCTGGATGGCACCGGCAATAATAGCCTGCTTGATCCTGATTTCTCAGGCATAAGCCATATCGATAATGTACCGGGGCATTCCCAAGAACTCTTTATCCCTGATCATCTTATTAATGACATTACCGTACTTAGAAGCAACATCCCGGCACGCTATGGTGGCTTCAGCGGTGGCGTCGTTATTATGAACACCAAGGACCCGGAACTGGTTTTTTCCGGCGAATTATCCTACAAAATGACGGACAGTGATTGGGGCAAGTTTTATATCGCTGATGAGGATGAAGAAGTTTTTAAAGATTCCATAGATGCCAGCAATCAACCGAATTTTACCAAATATCAAATAGCAACACTACTTAACCTGCCGATGAATCCGGAATCGGGAGTGATGTTGAGCTATTCTCGCGCTGAATCAGCCATCCCCCTCAGACAGGTCATTGATAAAAAAGTCCAGCGGCGGCGAAATGAAACGCTCTTTCTCAAATACACACTCGAACCCGACACCCGAAACAAGCTATCTTTCTCGGCAACTCATGCTCCATATCAGGGAAACTACTTTCTAGCAAATACACTCAATAGTGATTATACGATAGAGGGTGGCGGCAACAAACTGTCCAGCAAATGGATCAACCGGACGGGAATCGGCATCGCCACTGTAAACCTTGCCTGGATGAAATCAGAGAACACCCGTCATGCCCCACAGAACAGATTCAGTTGGAATATTACCGACAGCAAAAACTGGGCTGCTGATCTCGTTAAAGTTCCCCGGAGTTTCGAGGGGGGGCTGGGCGATATTGAAAAGCTGCAGGAAACTCTGACTGCAAACCTGAACTTCGATTTCAAGGAAATCACCACGGGTCCGGCAAAGCATACATTTAACACGGGGTTCGAGATAGAACGGGCTGTGGCGACTCTCGATCGCAAGGTGACAACCACCTTTTATGCAGCAGCCACTACCGACTCAAATACCGACTGTAACGGCAGCACTGAAGATTGCATCGATGGCGAGCAATTTTTCTGGGCCAAAAATGTCTATCCAGCCTATCTCGCCCGCGCCGAGATCACCAATTATCATGGTTATTTTGAAGATAAACTTGAAATAGCTCGCCTCACCCTGCGACCCGGCGTACGAATTTCATATAACGATTATCAAAAAAACACCGATCTTGCCCCGCGGTTTGCGGCATCTTACGACCTGTTCGGAAATCAGAAGACGTTGTTAATCGGTGGTTTTAACAAATATTACGAAAGCAACCTGCTGACCCACAAATTAATTGCACAAAAACCTGCTTTTGAATCTTGGCGCCGCTCCCTTACCCTCGATGCAGACGGCCATCCGGGGTCCTGGGAAAAACGGCCCCTGAGTACGATTATTGCCACACGGGTCAGCGATCTGGAAACCCCTTATTCAAACGAGTTTACCGTCGGCATAAAACAGAAACTCTGGAGAGGTGACCTGGAACTGCTCTATATCGACCGTGACTACAAAAATCAGATCGTCACCGTGGCGCTCGCAAAAGATGAAAACGGTGTTGCTTATGATGAGTTTCAAAATGCCGGCCGGCGGTATCATGAAGAAGTCAGTCTCGCCTGGACGCGCAGTTGGAAAAATCAATATCTTGAAATCAATGCCAGTTGGCAGGAGACCAAGAGCAACAGCAGCAGTTACGCCGACCGTTTTAACCCTGACACAATAGATGAACAGGTCTGGTACAACGGCAAACCGGTAAATCTTTCAGAATTACTTGTCGACAACTTCAATCGCCCCTATACGGCCAGCCTGATTTTTAAGACCAGGTTGCCTCATGGTATTACCTTCACCAACACCACCAAATTCCGCAGCCGCTACAGAACAGTCTCTGACACAAGAGAGAACAAAACCCTAAAGGATGGCAGGGTATTAAATATTTATGAAAATGTCAGCAAGGGAAGTTCGTTGATCTATGACTGGATTCTCAGTTGGGAGCCCCCTCACTGGAAGACTAACAGCCTGCTTTTCACTCTGGAAATCTACAACGTCTTTAATCGCAGAATTGAAGTCGGCACCGTCGATAACGAATACCTGCTCGGCCGCCAGCTCTGGGCCGGGATCAACTATAACTTTTAATCCCGCCTTCTCACTGATAGGTCACCACTCCGTTCAAAGTCTGTGATTCACGCAGATTATTCACCTCCAGGCTGTAACGTCCGGCGGCGATTGACGGCGGCAACTTAAGCCGGACTTGCTGACCGGACAGATATTCGATGTCCTTCAATTCCCGCGGCAATGGAATGACGGAAATCCCGTTTGTATAATTACCCAGATACAGCATCCCGCCGACTGGGTAAACGGCTTTTGTTAAAGCACGAATCGGAATATTCGCCAACAATCTTGGCTGACGCGGTTGTGCAACGTCAACAACCTGCACCCCTTCTAAACTACTGACAGTATAAGCTTTGCCATCTTCGACCTTGACCCCGGAGATAAAACCAGGCAGATCAACCGAACTGATAATTTGTGGATCTTTGGGGTTGCTTACATCTATAAGCTGCAAACCAGCCTGACCGTTGGCGACATAGGCTACGCCGTTAACAACATCCACTTTGTACGCTGCTGCAAATTGGTCCATCGGCCAGGGTGGAGCAATCCCGCTCAAGAAGTTCAATTTGCCTTTTGGTGTGATTTGATAAATTCGCAGACCCTGCTGACCTGAGGCGACATAAACAATCCCGGACGACATCACGACATCCGCCGCACTCATCTCCACCTCATCCAGCAGATTCGGATGATTCTTGTCGGCGATACTCACCAGAGCAAGCCTTTTATGGTTCACAAATACCAGATAATCATTTTCAACATCCAAGCTCTTGGCCTGCCAATCAGGAAAATTGGCAATTTCCTTCAAAGCAGGCGGATCACTGATATCGACAATACCGAGTCCGGCATTCCCTTTTGCCAGATAAAGATACTGATCTGCTTTTTGTAAAGAAAATACACTTTGATGAATGACTTCCGGGAAAATCAGCGCACCGACTTTCCGGTTCTGGATTAACAACCCGGATTCGGAACCGATAAAAATTTGGTCATCTGACACCAGCAGATCATTGACTTTTCCTCCGGTCTGGATTTCTGCCGCTAGTTGCCGTGGTAATATCGAATTTCTTTTGATGATTTTCAGCCCATGTCTTAAACTTGCAACATACAGGGTGTCATGGTTTTCAACCAAGCCTCTGGGCGCGCTTAGGTTGATAAATCGATAACCTCCAGAAACTGAATAATTATTTATATCCAAAACGATCAAACCACTGAAATTGTTTTCACTGAAAAGTTCATTCCCGACAACCTTGAGTCGACCCAAGGTACTGTTGAAAATGTGACTTCCCAGCAGACTTGGTTCAGCAGGGTCAGTCAGCTGATAACTGGCCAGCACACCGGAATAATCCGAAACGAATAAAATATCGCCATGAATAGCAATCCCCATTAACATTTTTTGCGCGGGTAAGTTCCCAACCAGAACTGGTGTTTTCGGGTTTGAAATATCAATGATGGAGATTCCTGAACCGCCGCGCAAAAATGCAAAGTTCCGATAAAATTCGATTTCCTGAACCGAATTACCGAAAGTTGTCTGCGATATCGGCCCGGAATCCAAAGCTGTTTTTAAATCATATACCAGCAGACCATCATTCCCCGCAGCAACATAAAGGTAACCATTTCGCACCTTGCTTTCCAGAAAAGTCACCGGCCAGTAAGCACTTGCTACCTTGTGAACGTTGAATTTTTTTCCAATTTTGCAAATCACCAATCCCTGTTTTCCACACGACAGGTAAAGTCGGGAACCATCTTGTTCAATGTCGAGAATCGGGGTTTTCCTGAAAAAGCTGTTTTCAAGCTTTGGGTTTAAAGGCTTGCTCACATCCAAGACCATCAACCCTGCCCCGTCAGTGGCAACCAGCAGAATATCATCTTTCAGATGCATGTCGTGCACAATCCCTTCCAGAGGAAGCGAACCGACCAGGGCATCGTTGTTGGCAGCATCCATAAACAGGCTGAAGCGGGTATCAGCACTGATCCCAGCCCCGTTCAATTCCAGTTCAACGGGATCACCGACTGCCACCTGAACCGGCTTCAGTCGGTTCAGGTGCAATAATTCATCACTGTGAACATAAGAGGCAAAGGTAAAACCGGACCAACCGAGAATAAACAGGTAAGACCCGAGTGCAGATATCAGCAGGAGAATCAGCAACCAACGTTTCATCTTTTCCCCTCCCGGCTCGACTGCGAAGAAAAAGCAAGAAGGGAATCGAGAGCGGTCTGTAACTGTTCCCTGTCGAAAGGTTTTTTCAGGCAGACCTCAACTAGCTCCCGGTAGGGGAGAAGTTGCGCTTCATGCTCATAAAAAATCAGGGATTTCAGATGATGGTCCGGCAACGTAAGATATTTATGCAACTGCCCTTCAGGCAAGAACGGCAGATCCAGCAGGATGGCAGCAAACTCTTCCGCTGGGCCCTCCAATATGCCGGTCAAGTCCGGCGCAGACTCCACAATACAGTCTGTTCCCAGTAGGGCCAGTTTTACCAGCTCGCGACTGGCGACTCCGCCGCCGGCAACCAGCAGCCGTTGTTTTTTCCCGGTCTCTGCTTTTGGTTCTGCCGGTTTCACCGGCCGATCAAATTGGCTTTCAACCAGATATAATTCATGCCAGCAGGTCTTCAGCGTCTGACAAAGCCCCTGCCAACCGAACGGGGAACAGAGCTTGGTCTCCTGTCGTTCCAGAGACAATGGTGAAAATCGACTTGGTGGCAGAATAACCCGACGCAAGGTGCGGAACAGGGGATTTTCACGAACGGCCTGATAGAGTGGCTGCCCATCCGGGAGGGTGGCAGCCGGACCACAGAACAGCATCCCGATCGGCTTTTCGGAGCGGATTGCCGCAACCAGCTGATACCAGGCTGCCGTTGCAGAGTCAGCAGACTGCACCGGCATCCCCAGAGAGGTCAAGCCCGCAGCCAACAGCGCGTGTTGCGGACAATCGACTGTACAGATCAGCACCTGCTGTTGCAGCAGCTCCTCCGGCAGGTTGAATTCAGCTTGTTCAATCACCGGCAATTCAAGCTCAATATGAAAACAGCTCCCGCTGCCAGGGGCGCTTTCCAGCGAAATCCTGCCATTCATCAGCTCCACCAGCTGAGAAACAATAGCTAATCCCAACCCGCTGCCGCCGTAATCTCGAGTCGAGGTACTGTCGGCTTGATAGAAAGCGGAAAAGATCTGCTGCTGGGTTTTCTCATCCATCCCGACCCCGGTATCGGACACCTGAATCTCGAACCGTTTCCTGGTTCCTTTCTTCCGGTGGCAGGACAGTCGGACTCTAACCTCCCCTTGTTCAGTGAATTTGATGGCATTGCCGATCAGGTTGGTCAGAATCTGTTTCAGACGAACTTCATCTCCCTCCACCTTCCAGGCGGCATCAAGCGGAATTTCACTGACAAGCTGAAGCCTCTTCTCTTCCGCCTGCCCGTTCAGCATTTCAAGGACCGAGTCGATTAGCTGATGAATTTCGAACTCGACCGGCTCAAGTTTCAGCTTGCCGACCTCAATCCGCGAGAAATCAAGAATATTGTTGATCAACAGCAGCAAGTCCTCGCCAGATTTCTGCACCGTTTCCGTCAACATCTTCTGCTCTTCATTGAGCGGGGTCCGAAACAGCAGCTCGTTCATCCCCAGAACCCCGACCAGCGGTGTTCGCAACTCGTGGGTGATACTGGCGATAAACTGCGACTTGGCCTGTCCGGCGGCTTCGAGCTGCTGTTTGGTCTGGCGCAGAGCGATGATCATTTCACGTAATTCGCTGGTTCGCTGAGCGACCGTCTGTTCCAGATTTTCCTGATGTTTCTCCAGCTGATTTCGATGCCGCTCAATCTGAGCCAGCATCCGGTTAAACCCGTCAACCAGATCGCCGATCTCATCTTCGGTCTGCTTATCGGCTCTGATCCGATAATCTTTCTGTTGTGATACGGCGGCCATGGTGTCAACCAGATTCATCAGGGGTAGGGAAACCGGCCGTTGCAGCTTGCCGGCCAGGTACCAGGAAAGGCCGAGCAGGATGAGTAGCGACAGAAAGACCCCGAAGACCACCCCGCTGACCCGGCCGTACAGGTCCTCAAGGTCACTGAGCAGGTACAGGGTACCGACCCGCTGCCCTTCATGGAACAGCGGCATGAACAGGCTCAGATGGGTCCAGTTACTGAGAATCTGATTCGCTTCGGCTGCTGTCCAGAAAATACGGTTCTGCTCGGAAAAATCCTGCGGAATGATATCCAGCAGAAAATGCGAATCAACCTGATCGAGGTAACTTGCAACCGGATCACCGGCCGAATTAAACAGATAGGCGGCCCTGATTGCCGGTTTGAGCTGCAATGAAGCTAACAGGTTGTTTGCGGCCGAAGTATCGTTGATCAGAAGCGATTGCTTGATATTGGCGCCGAGGGAACGGGCCAGAGTCTTGGTCTCATCAATCAAATGATTTCGGGAGGAGTAAATTTCAACCGCGACAAACGCGCTGGCAACCAGGATCAGCATCATCATGCTGGCCAGCATGATAACAATGGTCAGCTTGTTGCGGATCGAAATTTTGGCGAGCAGACGTTCCATAATCCTCTTGCAGTTGACAAGCAAGGTTCCCTTGGGAAACCATACTTGCGATTTCCGGTAGTTCAGAATCAATATAAGATAAATCAGATTATCAATTATGCCCGATAAAATGAAGTAAAAGCTTGATTTTTCGATAAATACCGCAATCGGCATTGATTAAATCGGCCGGCTGCTTTAGAGTATCGATCCTTCTGAAACAACAGAAACGAAACGAAAAAAGGATGAGCGATTATGCCACGGATTGATCTTCCGACTGAACGCCAGGTGGGGCATCTGACCCTGCTCCGTCAGGGACGGAAAATATCCTTGCAGGAATACAACGCCCTCAGTGCCGACGAACGCCTTGAGATGATTCGTCTCTCCCGGGGTAAACAGAAATACGATCTGCTGCTCAGCGCCCGGGATGCCGAACAGCTGGTGCTGCAGCTCCATCCGCAGGAACTCTACCTGACCGTCAATGAGCTCGGCCCGGAATACGCAAGTGAGCTGCTGATGCTGGCTGATGCCGATCAGATCACGACCCTGCTTGACCTCGATTGCTGGAACGGAGATTCCCTGAGTCCGGTATTGTCGCTTCACTGGCTGGCGCTGCTGCTGGAAACCGGGCCGGAAAAAGTTTGTCAGCTGGCAGGACAGATCGAACTTGAGCTGCTGGCCCTGTTTCTGAAAAAACACCTGACCATCATTCGCGGGCTGGAAGTCTATGACGATGACGATGCGGAAAATGCCCGGCGCCTGGAATCTCTTTACGATATCGAATATGTCAGTGAAGACGCCGGGAAGATTATCGGCGCATTCCTGCAGATTCTCGCTCAGAACGATCAGGAGACCTATCTGCGGCTGATGGAGACAATCCGTAGCGAGACGACCACGGTTCTCGAAGAAGAAGTCTATCAGGCGCGCAGCAACCGCCTGCTGGACCTCGGCTTTGTCCCGCTTCAGGAAGCCCGGATCATTTACTCTTATGTCGATCCCGAAAGTTTTGTCGCCGGCGATAAAACCGATTTTACACTTGAAGGGGAAGAACTTCCGCACCCGGGCGCCCTGCTCGCCCAGGCTGCGCCGAAAAACCTGTTGGCGGAGATTCTTTCCGGCAACAACAGCCACGCCCTGGCGACCGAACTCTGCCTGCTGGCAAATCGCAAGATGAGCGCCGACCGGACCGACGTTTCTGCGGCAAATGAAGTGACTGCCGCCTTGCAGTCACTCTATAACACCTTGAACCTGGCCCTGGAATACCTTGCCGGAATGGATATCGCGCGGGCTGAATCCATTTTCCGCACGACTTATCTGATGCGGCTATTTCAACTGGGTCACAGCCTGCTGCTGAAACGGCAGCAGCGGTCGCAGGCGCTTCGCAACAGCCCGATCGGGCCTTTTCTCGATTACCCGGAACAGTTATTTCTCGATGCTCTGATTGATCAGCCGCCGGCTCTCTATCGAGAGGCCAGCGCCGACAAACCGAGCGATCTGCAACCGATCACCTCTCTCAAAGATCTCGAATTGTCCGACCTGCGACTAGAACAGCTGGAGAATCTTCAACAGCTGTTCTGTGAACAACTACCGTTCCGGCTCCCGGAACCAATTGAAGAGACGGATGACACCCCCACCCTTTCGATACTGTTTCTGACTGCGGTCGCCAATCAGCTGCTCGGCCGGCCGTTTGCTCCGACTCCGGTAGGATCTGAAGATCTGTATGTGCTCAAGGCACAAACCCTAATCGGCGAGCGTCTGTCACCGGAATTTCTTGCCCAAATTCATTCCCTGGTCGAACAGCTGGCCATTAATTGTGGTTTTTTCGTCGAGTTCTGCCTCTCCTGCTGGTTGGAAGATTTCGCTTCCATCGATCCTGAAGCCCCCGTCCGGCGGGGTCCATTCTGCCTGCTGGTAAAAAGCTGAGGGCCAACGCACCCGGCAGAGTTGATTTTCCGGGCCGGCGTGATATTTTAATGAGCATCTGAATCTTCGTTGAAATGATGACATCCGTTGCACACCGGGAGGACCATGATGTACAGAATTGTTCTGAGTCTCATTTTCACCCTCGCGCTGGCGACAGCAGCTGCGGCTGACATTCGACCCGAAAGTTTTACCCTGTCGCCGCTGATCGGCGGACATCTCTTCGACGAGGATCAGAATCTGGAAAATGCATTTTTCTGGTCGCTCGGCCTGGGATATAACCTGACCGACCAAGCCGCTCTTGAGGCGGTCTTCAGTAATACCAAGGCGGATGGCGAATCGCCCGGAGTCAATGATACCGAGGTCCGAACCTACCGGATCGATGCGCTCTATCACTTCCTGCCGAAACAGCGACTGGTCCCTTACCTGGCGGTCGGATTCGGCGCCATCAATCTTAACCCTGATACCGGACCTAGCCGCAAGCACTTCCTGGCCGATGTCGGTGGTGGCGTCAAGTATTTCCTTACCGACCTGATCGCTCTGCGCGCTGACCTGCGGTATCTGCTTGATTTTCCGGTGCCGGAGAACAACCTGCTCTGTTCCGCAGGGCTGTATTTCCAGTTCGGTCAGCCGCCCGCGGCGCCGGCTCCGGTTGTGATGGAAGTTCCTCCCCCGCCACCGGAACCGGAACCGGCTGCCCCCCTGGACAGCGATGGCGACGGAGTTTTTGACCAACAGGATCAATGTCCAGACACACCGCAAGGGGTTAAGGTCAACAGCATCGGTTGTCCGCTCGATTCGGATAACGATGGGGTTGCCGATTATCGTGACAACTGTCCGAACACTCCGCAGAATGCGGTGGTCGACAGCGATGGCTGCCCGCTCGACAGCGATGGTGACGGAGTTTTCGACTATCTGGACAAATGCCCGGATACTCCGCAAGGAGTTTCAGTTGACGAAAATGGTTGCCCGACAAAATTGACCCTGCACATCAATTTCGGTCTGGACAGTGATCGGATCGGGCCGGCTTATGATGGTGAAATCGCCAAGGCCGCCCAGTGCATCAATGACTACCCGGGGAATATCGTGTTTATCGACGGGCATACCGACAGCCAGGGCTCGGAAGAATACAATCAGCAGCTTTCCGAACGACGCGCAATCGCCGTTAAAAACCGGTTGGTGGAAAAATTCGGCATCCCCGGCAGCAGGATGACTACGCGAGGTTTCGGCGAAAGCATGCCGGTGGCGGACAACGCGACCAGTGAAGGACGTTTCCTGAACCGCCGGGTGGAAGTCGCCTGTGGAGCAACGGAATAACAAAACACCCGACCAAATTTACGGTCGGGTGTTTTGTTGGTCTTGTAAATCTTTCAACTCAGAACCGTGCCGGTTACTATCCTGCAACCTGTTCGCCGTAAGCTACCTGTGTTTCAATTCGTGTCATCGGCAGCTCAATTAAAAACCTCGCGCCACGATCCGGTTGAGAACTAACCGACATCTTCCCCTGATTGGCCACAGTGACAATAAAATATGCGACCGAAAGACCCAGGCCGGTTCCGCTGCCGACCGGTTTGGTCGTATAGAAGGGTTCGAAAATATAGCGCTGGGTTTCATGATCCATCCCCGGCCCATTATCTTCTATTTCGATCTGCAGCCAGTTGTTCACGGTACGCATGCAGATGTTAATCCTGGGATTTTCAACTTCCGCCATCGTCATCGCCTGTACGGCATTTTTTAAAAGATTGAAAAAAACCTGCTGCAGCTGGGTTCCATCACAAGGCAAATCCGGCAAGTCCGGCTGGTAATTTCTGCAGATTTTCACCTTGCGGAAATCGTAACGCTGAACCTGCCGATAATCATTGTCGAGCAGCGTGATCGTTTTATCCATCAGTTCCGGCAGACTGTTCAAACAGATCTCCGCAGTCTCTGTGCGGCAGAAATTCAGCATGTTTTTAACGATCCTGCTGGCACGTTCCCCCGCTTTGATAACCATCTCCATCAAATCGAAGATGTTGCGCTCTTTCATATAGTTTTCAATCACTTCGAGACTGCCTCCGCAAGCGACGGCAACCTGTTCATTCTTATTCAAACCTCTTTGGAGACGATTCTTCATGATCTGGATATTCTGCAGAATGCCCGCCAGCGGATTGTTGATCTCATGAGCCATGCCGGCAGTCAGTTCTCCCAGGGAGTGGATTTTTTCCGTCTGTACCACCATCCTCTCCAGACGCACCTGTTTGGTCACATCATCGATTCGAATGACCGACGCAACCTCCCGGTCACTTCTGATCGGATAGAGGGTCAGGTCAAGCCAATGGTTCTGCTCCGCCCAGGGGTGAGCAATCCTTGCCCAGTTCAGCGAGTGGCGCTCATCAATCGCCCGATGGATGCTGGCCAGTTGGTCGGCAGTTAATTTCAGTACGGCTTCAAGCTTGCGCCCTTGCGCATCAGCCGCTGAGATCCCGGTCATATTTTCCGCCTGGGCGTTCCACTGCAAGACGCAGCCGTGACGGTCCACAGCAATCAGCAGCGATGGCATGGCATCGATCATATCGGACATCAGTAACCGCAGGTTTTGCTTTTCATGGGCGATCTGATGATGCTCAAGAGCAATCGTCGTCAGCTGTGCCAGCGTGACCAGGACCTCGAGTTCAAATGCCTCTGGTGATGTTTTCTGCGGAAAGTACAGCGCAAATGTTCCGGCAACCGCTCCGGAAAAAGTGAAGACGGGCTGAGACCAGCAGGCGCGCAGGTCATGCTTAAGGGCCAAATCCCGTACCCGCTGCCAGTTGGGATGTACGGCGATATCTTCAACAATGACCCGTTGTCGAAGGAAAACGGCTTCCCCACAGGAACCCATTCCCGCACGTGCCGGAGTGCCGTCGATCGCTTGGCTGAACTCATTTGGCAGGTTTGATGGAATTGCCGGGTGGAGACGCTGGGTTTTCTGATCCAGAAAAAGAATGGTGGCAATTACGCCGGGCAATGCTTCTTCGGCGGCCAGCAGAACGATCTTCAGGATTTCTTCCTGGGAAGCGCCAAGGACCAGGTGCTTCAGAATATGGGCAATCTGCTCCTGATGGCTTTCGCGCCGCGCCGTTTCGGTAATGTCACGAATAATCCCGAGCAGGAACTTGTTGCCCTGGCTGTCAGTAAGGATTGATTTGCGGGTCGAGATGACCGACACGCGCTTATTCGAAGTGGTGACTTTTTCAATATTGACATTGATTTCACCGCTGGCAAACACCAGATCGTCTTTTTGCCAGAAGACGTCCGCCTGTTCCACCGGGAAGAAATCGTAATCCGATTTGCCGAGAAGATCTTCCCGGCGATGACCGAAAAATTCACAAAAAGCTTGATTCAAAAAGATCCAGCGATGCTGCTCGTCTTTTACAAATACCGGATCAGCGATCGACTCGACGATTTGAGAAAGGAAAGCGACATCGAGCTGCGATTCCTGTGGCTGAATCGGATTTTTACCAAGATCTGAACTCAAATCCCCTCCGCGCATCCAATTTTGCACAATGTGATTGCTTCATCTTATACTGTCTAACCGTTGCTCAGATAGCTTTTCGCAGCAAATATTAATTCAGTAATCATTATGGAACCTCAGGTATTATACAAGAAAAAAATTAATGTTGGTTCATCCAAGTTAGAGCTATAACCTTAAAACATTTCAAGAAATAACCTATTCACGAGTTGACATTTCCTAACTTCCTGCTTTGTTTAAGATGAGTAATGGGTTCCAAGATGCTATAGGAGGAATAAAATATGCGTATGACATGCTGGCTAACGGGAATCGCACTTCTGGCCATGATCGCCTTGGCGGGGTGCACGGCACAACTCTCCATGGAAGACAAGAACAGTTTGGCCCAGGCGCTGGAGTCGGCCCAGAGAGCCGAGGCTTCCGCATCCAGAGCCGAAGCTGCCGCGTCCAGAGCCGAATCCGCCGCCGACCGGGCGGAAACCGCCGCCACACAGGCAAAGTCTTCAGCCGACGATGCTCAGAGATATGTCGACCAGGCCAATTCGGCGGCCATGAGGGCTGAAGAGTCTGCAACCAAGGCGGAAAAAGCTTTCGAAATGACTTTGCGCAAGTAGCAAGCAGGGGAAAATCTCAGCGAGGTTTCGAGATCGGGACAGGTATGCCTCGAGCCTCGCTGAGCGCCTTTTCCAACGCTTTCCGGTCGATCTCGCCTTCCCATCCCAGGCGGTTTTTCATCCTGAGGACTTCGTCGTATGGGACGCTTATCCGTCCCAGAAAATCGGCGTTGATCTGTGCCAGGAGTCTCCCTTTGTCCAGGGCCAGCTTGATCGGTTGGTAGACGATATTGACCGGCATCCCGACCCGGGCTCGTTGGTTAAGGTCCTCGATGTCGTCCGGATAAAGCCGGATGCAGCCATGACTGACCCGCCTGCCGACGCCAAAAGGTTCATTGGTGCCGTGGATGCCGAAACTGGGCGCCGACAATCCGAGCCAGTATTGGCCAAGCGGATTACTGGTGCCGGTTTCAACGGTGAAAGGTCCCTCCCCCTCACGCAGATCCTCCGGGATGGTCCAGGAGGGGTCATCGATCATCACCGTGATCTCGAATGTTCCTTCAGGCGTATTCCACCCCTCCTGTCCGATCCCGATCGGATAAATGCGCACCCGCCTTTTCCCCTCCTCTTCCCAAATCAAATAGAGTCGGTATTCTGCCAGGTTGATGGTGATGCCGGGCTCAGCCCCGTCAGGGAGAATGGTCCGGTAGGGAAGCAATATTTTCTGCCAATCCCCGGGGAGCCAGGGATCAATGCCCGGGTTGGCGGCAACCAGGGTATTGTAGCCAAGCCGGCAGCGCCGCGCGATATCAGGCAGAACTTCTCCCGGGGCGAGAATATAGGAACGATCTTTTCCGACAATCTGCTCGGAAGAGGGCTCCTTCAGCAGGGATTCAGCGACCAGCCGTGGATACCATCCCAGGACTAATGCCGGGGAGAGAAGACCGAAACAGAACAGGCATAGGAAAAAAGAAGTCAATGTTTTCATGATGTTAAGTTAAGCAAAAGCTCTTTGATCTGTTGCCCCTCCCCGCTTTTTGTCTGATAGAGAAACACCAGAATACTGCGTCCGGCACGCTCTGGAAGATGATGAAACACGGAGGCAAAATACTGCACTTTGCCGGAGCGGGGCAGTTGCGACAACTCCTGCTTCACTGCTCGGCGAACCGCTTCCTGCTCCTCAAGAGTCAAATCGACTGAAAAAAAATCAGGCGCTGAGCCGCTCACCACCCGTTCCTGATGGGCAAAATCACGCGCCAGGGCCTCTCTGTTTTCTCGCAATTCGTCCCCGGCAAATTTCTCTTGCAGGAAATTGTCCAGCAGCAGAAAAAGCTCACGCAGCGACCTGCTCGCCTGATAAAGATGTCCCTCCCGCCAATAACTATCAAGCGCTTCAAGCGCGGCTGCCAAACTCCGGTATCTCTCAACCAAAAGTGGCAGCAGGAACCTGAACCGCCCGCTGTTAACCAGCAGGTCGAGCAAACGACCGATGCCGCGCAGCCGCTCCAGATCTTGGTAGCTGAGGTCCGGGGAACGCAGAACCGTATAAGGGGGGCTGGGATCAAACTGCAAACCGAGCGGTTCGGCCTGGGCACGCAATGGCGCGCCAGGGAGCAATTTGACCGGCTCCAGCTGTAGATGATGGGGGTACAGTTGGGCCGTCCAGTCGAGAGACTGCAGAAACTGCCGGTAGTTTTCCCCCGGCAGCCCGGCAATCAGGTCGAGATGCAGGTGGATGTTCCCCTGCCTGCGCAGCCGCCGGACATTTTCCGCCAGCTTTTCCAGCGAGGCCCGCCGGCCGATATTTTCCAGAGTCTCCGGCAAAGTCGACTGCACGCCGATCTCGAACTGGAACATCCCTACCGGCACGGTTTCCAGTAATTGCAGGGTCTCTTCGTCGAGCAGGTGGGCGCCGATCTCGAAGTGAAAACGGCAGTGACGGTTATGCTGGAGGATAAAAGTGAATATTTCCCGGGCGCGCCGATTGGCATAGTTGAAAGTGCGATCAACAAATTTGATTTGCGGCGTCTGTGCCTCGATCAGCAACCGAAGATCGGCAAAAATTCGTGTCATGGAGAAGGAACGCACCCGATCGTCCAGGGCGCTCATGCAGAAACTGCAATCATAGGGGCAACCGCGGCTGCTCTCGTAGTAGACCAGGCCGCGCGTCACATCGACCAGCCCGGCGGCAAAGGGCGATGGCAGTTCATCGAGACTGCCCAGCTGGCTCTGCCCGTTCGTTTCCGGCTCGCGCCTCGTTCGTAATCCCGGTATGACCGATGGCTCCTCGCTACTCTGCCAGGCCGACAACAAATGACGGACCGGGATCTCCCCTTCGCCGCAGATCAGGGCATCGACCGGATAACGGGCCAAAAAACCATCATCTTCAAAAGAGACTTCGGGACCGCCGAGGACGATTTTCAACGCCGGAGCGATCCGCTTCAGACAGTCAACCAGTTCCAGGGTCAGCACCCGGTTCCAGAGGTACACGGAAAACACCACCACGTCCGGCTCGGTCGTCATAATCTGCGCCAGCAGCGATTCTTTCGGTTCATGAACCGTGTATTCACGAATCAGCAGGTCACCGCAATCCTTGCCGCAATATGCAGCCAGGCAGGGGAGCGCCAGGCTGGCGTGGATGTATTTACTGTGCAGGGTGGTCAGCAGAGTTCGCATGAGCGGGAGCATAGCGCAATTGAGGGACAAGGGACAAGGTTCTAGGCCTAGTACCTGATAGATAAAAATGCTACTCTTCGCTGACAATAAATGGAGTTCAAGATGAGCAGGAAGAAAACCATTCTGGCGCTGGTCGCCGATGAAACCGGTGAGGTTTTTGAATATCCCGAGATGCTGCTGGCGGGGGTGAACGGTCTGACCACCGTCCAACCGCAGGAGGATGAACTGATTCCGCTGCCGGAGGGGAGTCGCCTGTTTACCATCCCCAACACCCCGCCGATCGGGATCGACCGCAAAACAGGGAGATTCAGGTCCCTGGAGCGTCTGCCGCGCAGTTGGGGGGGCGGGGCGGCGCAAGCGGTTTCAGCTTTTGTCACGCCGGGGTTTACCCGCACCCTGCTCCCCGCCGCCGACTACGCGGCCAAATCCATTGAGTTGACCCTTTGGTCATACACCGCCGTCGGCTGGTGCGTCGAAGAGGAACGCTTCTATGTCGCCGCGGTGCGCGTCGATCGCAACCGGCAATGGCAGCCGGAGCACTTTGACGACCGCCAGCTGGAACCGCTGGTCCGGCAACGGGTCGCGGCCCAACCGGGAAATCGTCTGATCGAGCAATTGTCGCGCTGCGCCCTTGATTATCACTGCTTCGCGGCAAAAAACCTGTTTTTCAGCCGCTGGGAAGCCCCCCTCCCCTGTTCGCCGACCTGCAATGCCCGCTGCGTCGGTTGCATCTCCAAGCAGGAAGCCCCCGATTGCTGCCCGGCGAGCCAGGAACGGCTGACCTTCGTGCCCAGCGTGCAGGAGCTCTGCGAAGTTGCGGTCCCCCATCTGAAGCGCGCCGAAAACCCGATTGTCTCGTTCGGCCAGGGGTGTGAGGGAGATCCGATCCTGCAGGCGGAACAGGTCTGCGATGCGGTCCGCGAGATGCGCCGCCAAACGTCACGCGGCACCATCAACTTCAACTCCAATGCCTCGCTCCCCGCGGCCATCGACCAGTTGGCCGCAGCCGGTATCGATTCGATCCGCGTTTCCCTTAATTCGGTGCAGAAGCATTTTTACGACGCCTATTACCGGCCCCAGGGATACTGCTTTGAAGAGGTCATCGATTCGATCCACCGGGCCAAACGCAACGGGCTGTTCACCATGCTCAACTATCTGGTATTCCCGGGAGTCAATGATCGCGAGGAAGAGATTATGCAGCTGCTGGAACTGGTCGATTCGGCCGGGGTCGATTTGATCCAGATGCGCAATTTGAGTATCGATCCGCTGCTCTACTGGAAATGTTTGGGAGCGGAGGGGAGCGGTATCGGTATGAAGCGGATGCTCGACCGCCTGAAGAAAGAGATCCCGCGATTGCAGTTCGGTTATTTCAATCGTACGAAGGAGGATTTCTACCCGGCTGGCTATCAAAGCGACTGGCCGCTACCGGCGATCCTGTAACCGGAAACCACCCCTGCGCTGACGGTGAGTTCTGTCAGCGTCAGCTTTCCTGCAAACAACTCGCGAACCACCACGGATTCAAACCCCGCAGAGATTTGCACAATCGTTATTTTCTCCCGCAGCCGATCTCCGCAGACAGGAGAGGACTACTCCGGCGCGGGTTTTCGGGTTGCCCACCAGAGCAAACCCACCCCCAGCAATCCCGAAACCAGGGAGCCGAACAGGATGCCGATCCGATGGGCAATGAAGTAGTCGGTCCCCGTATGTTCGAAGGCGAGGCTGCCGATGAACAGACTCATGGTAAACCCTATCCCGCATAATGCGGAAACCCCGAACAGTTGGCTGAGAGTCGCGCCTTCGGGGAGTCGGCCGAAACCGAAACGGACAGCGACCAGAACAAACAAGAAAACTCCGCTCAGCTTTCCGACCACCAGGCCGAGAAAGATGCCGAACGCCACCGGCTGAAAAAAATCGCTCGCCGTCATCCCGGCCAGGGGAATCCCGGCGTTGGCAAAGGCGAAGACCGGCAGGATGAAAAAATTGACCCAGGGGTGCAGATCATGCTCCAGGGTCTCGAGGGGTCCTTCACGTCCCTGCTCGCCTTCCAGGGGAATTGCCAACGCCAGCACCACTCCGGCCAGGGTCGCATGCACCCCCGATTTAAGGACAAAAATCCAGAGCAGCAGGCCGATCATGGCGTAGGGGGCGATATGTTGAAGCCGGAAGCGGTTGAAGATCACCAGCAGTGTCACGCAGGCGAGTGCCAGCAGCAGCATGGTTCCGGAAAGATCGCCGCTATAGAAAAGGGCAATGATGATAATCGCGCCGAGGTCATCTATGATCGCCAGGGCCAGTAAAAAGATTTTCAGCGAACTCGGCACCCGTTCACCAAGCAATGCCAGAACCCCCAGGGCAAAGGCGATATCAGTCGCTGTCGGAATTGCCCAGCCCTGGATGGCAATCTGATCTCTGGCATTGAAAAGCAGGTAGCAGAGCGCCGGCAGCAACATCCCGCCGATTGCTGCCAACCCCGGCAGCAGCAACTTTTGGGGACTCGACAGCTGACCGGTGAGGACCTCGCGTTTGACCTCAAGCCCGATCAGCAGGAAAAAAATCGCCATCAACCCGTCGTTGATCCAGAGAAGCAACGGCTTGGCAATCTGCAGAACCGAGCCGATATAGATTTCGATCGGCAGATCCAGCAGAACCCGATAGTATTCTTCGAACCGGCTGTTGGCGCACAGCATCGCCAACGCCGTACTGACCATCAACAGCAGACCGACCGCCGTATCCCGCTGGAAAAAATCTCCCAGGAGCTTCAACAGATTTCTCATCCTTTTTCCCACCACATCAGTTTGCACAGAGTTAAGTCGTCATTATAACCGATTTGGCGGAACAACTTGCAGCAGGGGCGGTGAAAGGTAGTTTGACCGGTGGCCGGAATTAAGAGGACAGGCTTTATAGAGTGGGCACAAATCCGGCGGCTCCCGGGCTCACCAGAACTGCCAGTTGCCGGTCTGCAGGACATAGATCCCCAACGCCAGGTTGGTGACGGCGTGGGCCAGGACGCACTGGCAGATACTTTTGGTCCGGTACAGCAACAGATTGTAGGCCACCCCGGCCATCACTCCGGCCAGAATCAAGTTGTGCTCCAGGCCGAATAAAACCGAACCGATGGCGAAAGAGGACCAGGTGAAGGCGCCGATGGCAATACTCTCGAAATTTGAATTGATGATGTAACGCAACAGGAAGGATCGCCAGAACAGTTCCTCCATGACCGGCACCACCAGAGCGGCGCCGAACAGGCGAAAGAAAATCAGGAGATTTCGCGCCCCGGCCGCCGGGACCAGAGTCGGGTCGAATCCGTTACCGGTGCTGAAGGTGGTGAACTTCCAGTTCATGTTGATCCAGAGAATAAAGACCAGCAGACCGAGCAGCACACTCCCCAGGGTAGTTTTCAGGTTGGTAAAATCACTGAAACGAAATTCCCGATAATGACGAAAAAACAGCACCAGCAACAACCCGACCAGCAGTGCTTTTATCGGATAAAGATAGAGCAGCTGCTGCTCGGTTAAAGGGAATAGACCCCTTTGGACCATCCACTCCAGGCCTTGCTGAAGGCCGACAAATCCCATGAATAAAGCAAATGGAACAACCCGATACAAAAGGCTTTTAGTCATTTATCCCCTCAATATCATCCGGGCAGATTCAGACCCATAAGGCGGCAAAACATTTCAGGTAAAAGAGGTTCAAAGTTCCTCTTTCCACACCGTAACTAATGGCTCAATTTCGCTCATAAAGGAGGAAAAGTCTTCCTCCAGGACAGGCCGCAACCGCCCAAGTTCTCGATAACCTTCGGCCAGCGGGAAGCGATGCTTGAGACGCTTCTCCAATCGGTCCAGAACCCGTTCAACGACTTCCGGTCGCCGGTAGGAATAAAGCCAGTTATGTTCAATCATACGCGGCAATTGCTGCTGCAGCGGCGGTGGCAGATATCTATAACACTGCTGCAATCCCTGATAGACCTGTTGCGAATACTCAAGCAGGGAAAGCTCCGAATACCGCTCCCACTGTTCGGCAAGGAAGTGGTCATAAAAAACATCCACCAGGATGCTGCGCGCATAGCGAAAACGCGGATCGATCCGCGAACGGCTTTTCTGAAAGCCGGGACTCCGCTGAGTATACGTATCGATTCGGCGATGCAACCGCAGATGCTTAACCAACGGTTCGGGAAAAGTCTGAGTGATCCGCCCTTTGACAAAATCGCCCATCAACGAGCCGCTCCAGGCCAGAGGCTCAGGATCGGACAGGTAAAGATGGGCAAGATAATTCACGCTAGGATCGATGTCGCGAAATTCATCAATTATTATTGGAAAGCCGGTCAACCAACATTTGAATTTCGTTCAGGACATGCTCGCCACCGGAAGCGGCCTGCAGAAGACTTTGAAAAAACTGCAGCATCTCCTTCCGTTGCCCGGTTCTGACAAAACGTTTGGACAACTCCTCAAGCTGTGTGGCGACATCGGTTTCATGCTCGATCAGCCTCCAGAAGGCTTCAATAGCTTTTTCACTCTGATCGATATCGCAGTAGAGCCAAATCAGACCGACCAGGGCATAACGGTCATAACCGAGTTCCAGTCCCCGTAAATAGGATTTTTCGGCAGCGACCAGATCCCCCAGATTAACGTAGGCATCTCCCATCCGGGTAAAGAGGGCCTGGTTCCCCTCCGAGTAGTGCAGGATTTCCTGCCAGATTTCGATTGCCTTGGCATATTGGCGATGCCAGCGATAACAGTTTCCGAGTCCGTAAAGGGCGTAGGGATTGTGCGGATCGATTTTCAGCGCCCGGCGGAAATAGTTCTCGGCTTTATCAAAGTCATTAATCCGCCAACAGAGCTTGCCGATGATGGTCAGAATATGCAGCTCGTTCTGGTCGAATTCGAGAACCTTCTCGTAATAACGGATCGCTTCATCATCCTGCCCCAGGCGATGCTGCAGGTCCGCCATGCCGGTCAGGGCGAAGCGATCGCCCGGAGCCAGTTGCAGAATCTGACGGTAGGCTTCTTCCGCCTTGTCGTACTGCAGCAGAGCCTTACAGCTGTCGGCAATCCGGGTCATCACATGTTTGTCGCGGGGGCGCAACGCAAGATACTGTTTCCACAGCCGGATCGCTTCCTGATGTCGCCCCAGTTTTTTGCAGACGTCGCCGAACCCGCGCAGTGCGAAGAGATTGTTTTTATCAACCTCAAGCAAACGACGGTAGCATTGTTCCGCTTCCGCAAAATCACCCGCTTCGCGGCTTGCATCCCCCATTCCTGAAAGCAGATAAGGGTTGTCCGGCTCTTTTTCCAGGCCGATGCGGAACAGATCCCGCGCCTCCTGATATTGCCGGGCACGGAATTTCTGACGGGCTTTTTTGGAGATTTCGATGACGGGCAACTGGCGCGGGTCCCTACCGTTTCCTGTTCCCCTGTTTTCGGAATGACTCACACTGGCTCCTGACTTTTCATTTTCGGCAACACAACTGAAAACGATTCAAGTACTCGCGGCGACACCAGTTTTCCAAGTGAATCATTGCCGCAAGCGGTTCACGAAAATCGATCTTGCCGGTGGCAAATACGCCGTGTCCATAGACGACAGCGACTCCGCCACCGATCACCGGCGGAATATTCCGGGCGATCCCCCCGGCGCCGATCTCTCCGGCCACAACCGGAACTGAATCCAGGAATCTTACCTTATTACAAGCTTTCCAACAATCGGTGATTTTGCATCCTGTTTCTTCACATATCAGGCTGAGAATGACAGAGAATTTCGGATGCCCATGCAAAATGGTGATCGCATCGGTCTGCTCATAAATGGCGCGATGGGCAATCAACTCACTGGACGCGGTAATGCCGGCAGTACTCGAATTATCGTTCGGCACCCGATCGATACAACCACCGAGATCATCCAGACTGGCGCCGGTCTGGGAAATAAACATCTGGTTGCCGAGGCGACAGGAGATATTACCGAAAAAGGAATCGACCAGTTTCAGCGCGACCGTCCGCTGTCCGACCTGCTCCAGCGCCGCCAGAATCCGGGCCTGTTCCTGCAGGGGACCGGACAACAGAACATCAGTCTGTAACGGGATCAGCTGGTGATCAAGTTGATCCAGCAGAGGGTGCAGTTTCTCAATCTCAACCTGACTCGGCGCCCGGTCCTGCACCAGCATCAGCAACAGTTTAACAAATAACGCATGAAAAACCGAGGAATAGTTGATATAGGCCTGTTCAATCGTCACGCTGCCGGTCGCCATGATGCCGACCCCCTCGACCAGAATCCCCTTTCGCTGGCCAAGCGCTTCGACCAGCCGCTGCGGGTTTTCGACCGAGTATTCATCCCGCCGCACCAGCGGAATATCATGGAGAAAGGTGCGGGTTTCGGTATCCTGTGGAACCACGGCGGAAACCCCGGTCGGCACTCTGCCGAGCAGCAGATCGAGCAACGGCAGGGGCGTATCGGCCAGGACCAGCGATACCACGTTGAGCCGCTCCAGCACCGCCTCTCCCAGCGGCAGAAGCCCTTCGTCCCCCCAGCTCAGCAACCGGTCATCCCGGGCCAGAATCGCCGTTCTTTCCGGTTGCGCGCTGCCGTCGAGTTTCAATTTTTCGGCATACTTCTCAATCTGTCGGATCATGGCTGTTCTTCCAGAAAATTGCTCTGCGTGAAACAGCCCTGGGTGTTCAACCCGCGAATCCGATAATACTTCTGCAATTCTTCATCGAACCGCTGCCGGTCGATGGGCGGCACCTCGATGCCGTCGCCGCTGCTGCCGGGCTCGGTAAAAAATCGCACCGGAAGCCGATCATCCTGCGCGGTAAAACCGTTCAGCTGATTGTAAAAACGCTCGGTCAGGTAAATCCGTTCGCCGATTTCCTTCAGCCGCTGTGGAGGATATTCGACACCGGTCGTCGCCGAGAGCAGTTCGCCGTACTCTTCAAGGCTGGCGCCGAAGAAGGAAAATTTACAGGCCACCAGGGAATCGATGGTTGCATTGCAGTCCTCAGCGATTTTGATGATCCGCGCCTTGCCGGCAAAATCAAAACGGTCGGTCGCCACCGGTTTGCGGAGGATTTCGTGAGAGATCGGATAGGCGCGCAAATGACAGCCGCCGCGATTGCTGGTGCAGTAGGCGAGTGCCATGCCGTAAGCGCCACGCGGATCGTAGGCCGGCAGTTCCAGCCCTTTGACGCTCATGCTCAGTTCCGGTTTGCCGAGCTGCTGCGTCAAGCGCGCGGCCCCTTCGGCCAACAGTTCCCCCTCTCCCTGGCGCTGGGCGGTCGCCTGCAGCAAGTCACCAATCTCCTCGGCACGGGGAAAGTCCCCGCGCGCTTCCCCCCAGGCCGCCAGTGTCGCCGCAGCGCTGATGGTATCCATCCCCAGCTGGTTGCAGAGATTATTGGAATTAACAATCGAGCGCAGATCGCTGATGCCGTTGAGCGCGCCGAAGTGGTTGACGGTTTCGTATTCCGGCAGTGGGGTTCCGTCCGCCATGCTTTTCTTGCACTGGATCGGGCAGCCGTAACAACCATGATTCTTCGGCTGATACGCCTTGCGGATTGCCGGACCGGAATAACTGCCGGCCGCTGAAAAAACGGTTTTGCGAAAATTCTCGGTCGGCGCCATGCGGCGCTGGGCCATCAGATCGACCAACGCCGGAGTTCCGTATTCAGCAAGCCCCAGGTCCCCGTAAATAACCGGTGAAGCTTTGAACAGACGCATGATATCGCGGGTCGCTTCCTGAAACCGTTCCTGGTTTTGAACACCGGTTTTCAGATCACCATCGACCGTAACCGCCTTGAGATTTTTCGCTCCCATCACCGCGCCCAGGCCACCACGTCCGATGGAGTTTCCCTCTCCCATCATGATGTTGGCGAACAGCACCCGGTTTTCACCGGCCGGGCCGATGGCGGCGATACTGCCGAAGTTTTCCAGCGTCCGGACCGTCTCTGAAACCGTCTGCCCCCACAGCTGCTCGCCCGGCAGTAGCTCACCCCCGGCAGGAGAAATTTTCAGGACCACAGGGGAAGAACTCCGGCCGATGATTTTTACGGCATCGAAACCGGCCGCCTTCAAGCGCCAGGCAAATCGCCCCCCGGCAGAACAGTCATAGATGGTACCGGTGAGGGGGGAACGGGAGACAACACTCAGGCGGGCTGCGGTCGGCGCCGGGGTCCCGCAGAGGGGGCCAACGGCAAAAATCAATGGCATCTCAGCGGCAAAGGGGTCAAGGAGGCAGTAGTCCCGCATCAGACGAACGCCGAGTCCCCGGCCACCCAGGTAGGAGGTCAGGATATCAGCACTGATTTTTTCGGTCCAACACTGTTCCCTGCTCAGATCGATATTAAGAAGGCGGCCGTGCCAGCCTGTCACTGAGTGGACTCCTGCGCAGTCGGCGCGGACTTCAGCTCGGCTTCAGCAACCCGAGTGGTTTGTTGGGGCTCTTTGAAACGGGCCACAAGAGGAGCGCTCAGAGCCTTGAATTCGGCCATATGCTCTTTGGAAATGGCTTTAGCTGCCGGCACCTTGACATGGTAGGGATTGACCGGCGCGCCGTTTTTCCTCATCCGGAAACAGAGATGCGGCCCGGTTGCCAGGCCGGTACTGCCGACGTAGCCGATCACCTGCCCCTGGTTGACCCGTTTGCCTCGCTTCATGCCGCGGGCGAATTTACTCATATGCAGGTAGATGGTCGAATATCCATTTCTATGCCGCACCTCGATGAAGTTACCGTTCCCCTTGGTGTAGCCGATGCGGTAGATTTCTCCATCACCCACCGTCTTGATCGGGGTCCCGGTCGGCGCGGCGTAGTCGATAGCCGGATGAGCTCTCCAGGTTTTGGTGATCGGATGGAAGCGCTTCATGCTGAATCCGGAAGAGATGCGAGTAAAAGAGAGCGGCGCCTTCAGAAATGCCTTGCGCACGTTCTTTCCTTCCAGATCGTAATAGGAGGGTTTGAGGTCGCCATCCTGAAACAGTACGGCATAATAGGTTTTTTTCCGGTTGACGAATTCCGCGGCAAGCACCCGTCCGTAACCGGCCGGATCCCCCTTGCGGAAACGTTTTTCGACCAGCGCTTTAAAGGTATCGCCGACCCGCAGGTCGCGAACAAAGTCAACATCCCAGGCGAAGATGTCGGCCAGAGCGATGGCCAGCTCGGGTTCTTCACCGATTTCATCCACTGCGTCAAAAAGACTGGTCTTGATCTCTCCCTGCACCAGTTCGGTTTTGACATCATAGTTGATCGGTACCCGTTCAATCCGGGTATCGTCCGCCTCTTTACTGATCACCAGCTGTTCTTCATCATCGATTTCGTAAGTAAAACTTTCAAACTGGCCATCGGTCGTGCAAATCTTGTACGGTTGTCCGGCGCAGATCCGGGTGAAAGGAAAGACTTCGCGGCTTTCCTGATTCAAGCTGTAGATTTCCTGGGGAGAAAAATAATCTCCGAGCAACGATGTGATCGTTTCCCCCGGCTGGATAATATTGCTGACTTCGTGACGCACCGGTGGTGGCGGCAACTGCGGCGGCGGGGAAATCTCGGTCGGCGCCGAGCGAGCCTCAAGTTCGGGAGGCGGTCCGCCGCTGAACAGGACAAAAGCAATAACGGCAACGACAACCAGTCCGGCGACAACCGTCAGAGAACGGCGATTCGGGAGAGGACGGGAGGTTCTTCCAGAGGATCGAGGCGGTTGAAAATCTTTATTAAGACTCATCAGCAAACCGGAATAACTGAACAGAAACCAATTGTTCGAAAAAACAGGCGACAAATTATTAGTAAAAGATCATAGCAGCTCTGCAACCATTCTGTCCAGCAGCGAAAAGTTTGCCAGCCGGGTCAGTTCCCGCTAACATATTCGGATCATCTTCTGCAAAGGATTGGGTCATGATCAACCGTCAACGCATCACCGATGAATTTCAACGTCAGGCCGCCATCGACAGCCCCTCGTACCATGAAAAGGAGATGGCCGATTACCTGGAGAAACGCTTTCAGGCTCTCGGCGGAAGCGTTGAATATGATAGCGCCGGCGCCAGGATTGGCAGCAACAGCAACAATATGTACATCCGGATTCCCGGCAGCAAAACCGGAGAACCCCTGCTGCTTTCCGTCCACATGGACACCGTCACCCCGGCGGAGAACGTGGTGCCGGTCCTCAACAACGGCATCTTTACCAGCGCCGGTGAAACCATTCTCGGCGCCGACGACAAATCGGGAATCATCGAAATCATTGAAGCGCTCGAAGTTCTCAGGGAGCAGAACATCCCCCATGTCCCCCTGGAGGTGGTTGTCACCATTTGCGAGGAACAGGGATTGCTCGGTGCCAAGCATCTCGACTTCGGCCGGCTGAAAGCGAAACGCGGAATCGCCCTCGACACCACCGGCGTCGACATTGTCATCAACCGCGCCCCGGCGGCCAACCGGTTCAAGGTCGACATCTTCGGTCTCGAAGCCCACGCCGGGGTCTGTCCGGAACAGGGGATTTCCGCCATCGCTATCGCCGGCCGGGCCATCGCCCGGATGCCGCTCGGCCGGATCGACGAAGAAACCACCGCCAATATCGGTAAAATTGAAGGAGGACAAGCGTCCAATATCGTTCCCCGCCATGTCAGCCTGACCGGGGAAGTCCGCAGCCACAATGTGGATAAACTGCGCCTGCAGACCGAGTTGATCGTCAAAGCCCTGGAGGAGGAAGTCGACCGGGCAAAAATGGCCGTCAACGGCGAAAAGAAACACGCCTCGATGACCTTGGAACTGCAGGAGGATTTCCCGATTTTGCAGGTGTTGCCGGAGGCGCCGATCCTGCAGCTCATCCGCGCGGCCGGAGACAGTCTCAACCGTCCCCTGGAAATCCGCGCCGCCGGTGGCGGTTCGGATGCCAACATCTATAATGGCCAGGGGATCGAGATGGTCATCCTGGCGACCGGCATGAGCAAGGTGCATACGGTCAACGAGCTGGTCAGCGTTGAAGATATGGCCAAAGTCAGCGAACTGCTGGTCGAAATCATCCGGCGGGCCTGACAGCATGCGCATCGCTTCGCATATTCAGCAGATTCAGCCGCCGCCGATTACCGAAGTAAAAAGCTGGATCACCGGCCTCCGCTATCCGGAGGACCGGCCACTGGTCGATCTCTGCCAGGCGATCCCTGACTACCCACCGCCACCCGACCTGATCGACGCGATAAAAAGCGGGCTGAACGCTCCCCAGACCTTTAAATACAGTCCGGATGAAGGCTTGCCGGAAACCCGTCAAGCGGTCAGCGACTGGTACCGCCGCCGCTACCTTGCCGCTCCGGAGCCGGAACAGCTCTGTCTGACCATCGGCGCCAGCCAGGCGTTCTGGCTGGCGATCTGCTGTCTCTGCCAACCGGGTGACGAGGTCATCGTGCAGTCGCCGGCCTACTTCGACCATCCGATGGGGCTGCAGGCGCTTGGAATCAAACCGATTTTCGCACCGTTCAACCCGGCGACCGCCGGATTGCCCGAGCTTGAAGTCCTGGAAGGTTTGATCACGTCGAAAACCAGAGCGATCCTGCTGGTGACCCCGAGTAATCCGACCGGGGCCGTCATTCCGCCGCAACAACTTGAACGACTTTTCGACCTGGCGCAAAAACATGGAATCGTCCTGATCCTCGATGAAACCTACAACGCCTTTATTGAAGGCGTTCCCCACCACCTTTTCCAACGTTCCGGCTGGAGCGAACACTTTGTCCAGCTTGCCTCTTTCGGCAAAACCTTCGCCCTCACCGGGCTGCGCTGCGGTGCGCTGATCGGGTCCAGTGAGCTGATCCGCCAGGCGTTGAAAATCCAGGACAGCATGTGCGTCTGTCAACCCCGCCCGGCCCAGCTGGCCCTGGCCTTCGGTTGCCGGAATCTCGACGCTTGGGTCAGCGCGAAGGCCCGGATGATGCAGGAACGCCACGACCGGTTTCGGCAATTATTTCTCGCGGCGGAAACTTCCTTTGAGTTGATCGCCAGCGGCTCCTTCTTCGCCTGGGTTCGCCATCCCTGGAAGGGCCTTAATGGCCGGCAAGCGGCGCGCATTCTTGCAGAGCAGGGGCACCTGATCTGCCTCCCCGGAGAAGCCTTCGGACCGGGTCTGGACCCCTATTTGCGGTTGGCTTTCGGCAATATCGGAACAGAACAGCTACCGCAGGCGATCGAGCGTTTTCACCTGTCCTTTAATCCGAGTCAGCAATAAAATCCTGATTCTGTCGCGCCGGCAGGCAAGCCAACTTCAATCTTGACGCTCACTGAGTCGGGAGATAAACTGCCCTTTTTGACAGCATACTGATTATCCGTATTAAAACTAAATCAGGGAGATCGCACCTATGGCCTTTGACATTGAAACAAGTGTCGGCTTTCTGCTGGCCAAGGCTTACCAACGACTCTATGCCCAATTTCGCGACCTGCTGGCTCCACATGGCGTGACCCCCCAGCAGTTTGCCCTGCTGGCCTTTCTCTGGAAACAGGACGGACTGTCGCAAACGGAGTTGACGGAAAAAACCGAGGTCGACCGCACCACGCTGAGCGGGTTGATCGATCGGCTGGAAAAACAGGGGCTGGTCAAACGTCAACCCCATCCCGGGGACCGACGAGCATATCTGGTTACCCTTACCGCGGACGGACGGCAGCTTGAAGCGGACCTCCCCTCCCTGGCTCTTAATCTGCGCCGGAAGGTCAGCGCCGGACTGGCGCCGGGTGAATATGAACAACTCTGCAAACTCCTCAATAAACTGAGAGGTGCCTGCGATGACTAGATCGATATTTCTGCTGGCTGCCGCACTCTGCTTGATCGGCTCGGCTGCGGCGGCCGAGACCCTGACCCTGGATGATTGCCTGCAACTGGTACGCAAACAGAATCCGACACTCCTTGAAGCAGCCAGTAAACCGCGACTCGCTGCTACGGCAGAAGATGCGACGCGCAGCGCCTATCGGCCCCGCGTTGAATTGAATGCCGGCTACACCGCGCAGCAGGCTCCCCAGCAGGTTCTCATCGGCGGGCTCAGCGAGCCGACCCAGGACCGCACCTATCACCACGCCAGTCTCACGGTCGATCAGCTGCTCTATGACTTCGGTCGGACTGCGGGACGGGTCGGCGCGGCCGAGGCGGCCCGGCGCGCCGCGAGTTTCACTTACACCTCGACCGAACAGGACTTTCTGCTGCAGGCAGTAGCGGCCTACTACCGGGTGCTGAGTTCCACAGCGCTGCTGCAGGCAGCACGGGATGAAGTCACTCAGACCGAAACCCATCTGCGTGTCGGCCAGGCACTTTACGACCAGGGGGTCGTGACCCGTAATGACGTTCTCCAGGCTGTGGTCCGACTGGCCGCCAGTCGCCAGCAGGTCCTGGCGCGAGAGGGCGAGGTTGAAAACGCCTGGCTGGATCTCAACTATCTGACCGGCAGGCCGGCTGAATCACGAAGCGAACTGGTTGCCGAATCCCCCCCACCCGCCGATTCCGAACCGGACAACGCGTCGCTTGAGGATCGCCCCGACCTCCTGGCTCAGAGCGAAAAGGTAAGCAGAGCCCGTGAGGAGTTGCGTCAGGTCAATGGAAGTTTCTGGCCGGAACTTTATGCTCACCTTGGCGCCGACTATGTCGATAACAGCCACGTTCAGGAACAGACCATCTATTCGGCAACCCTCGGGCTGCGCTTCACCCTCTATGACGGTTCGGCTCGGGATGCCAGGCTGAGCCAGGCGCAGGAGACACTCCGCAAGGAGCGCCGGCATTTGACCGATCTTCAGGAACGGGCCCGGCTCGCAGAACAGACCGCCCGTAACGATGCCCGGGTGGCAGCACAGCAGATCAGCGTCGCGCAGACGGCGATCAGCCAGGCCGAAGAGAACCTGCGCATCAACCAGGACCGTTACCGGGAACAGGTCGGAACCGCCACCGAAGTTCTTGATGCCGAAACTCTGCTGACCCAGGCCAGAACCGACCTTGCCCGATCACAATTTAATTATCAGGTGGCGGTGGCGCGAATCCGCTATGCCGCCGGCAAACTTTGAAGGAGCTGGATCATGAGCGAAACCGAAACCCGGCCGCAGCCACCTGCTGCCGACAGTCCAACAGAGGAACCGGCTGAAAAAAAAGGGAACGGCCGTCGCCGCATCGGCTTGATCCTGCTGACCCTGATCCTGACCGGCATTCTGACCGGAGCCTGGCTCTGGTACAAAAGCAAGGTCGAGCTGACCACCGATGATGCCTTCATCGAAAGTCATATTCACCTGATCTCCGCCCGGATTCCCGGCCAGGTAACCGCAGTACCGGTAGCAGATAACCAGAAAGTGGCAGCCGGTGATCTGCTGGTTGCCCTTGATCCGGCTGATCTCAAGGCACGAGTTGCCAAAGCCGAAGCCGTTCTGGAACGAGCCAGAAACGCCACTGACGAAGAACAGGCGGCAGCGGCGGCAGCGCAAGCGGCTCTGGACCAGGCGCAGGTTCATCTCGACCAGGCAACCACCGACCTGCAGCGCGGAAAAGCTCTATTCGACCACGATGTGATTCCGAGGGAGCGGCTGGATCAGCTGCAGACCGCCCATAAAGTTGCGCGGGCAAACCTGGAACAGGCCCGGCAGAAACTACGGGCCGCCCGCGCCAAGCTGGGAAATGTCGATGCGGACGGCCGCCAGGCGCGGATCGCCGAACGCGCCGCCGAGCTGGAACTCGCCCGGCTCAATCTCAGTTATACCCGGATTATTGCGCCGGTCGCCGGCTATGTGACCCGCAAATCGGTGCAGATCGGCAACAATGTGCAGCCCGGTCAACCGCTGCTTGCCCTGGTCGAACTCGAGCAGCCCTGGATCGTCGCCAACTACAAGGAAAGCCAGCTTACCCATCTGGAGCCGGGGCAACGGGTCGAATTCAACGTCGACGCCTTTCCGGGTCGGACCTTCACCGGCCAGGTCGACAGCATCATGGCCGGTACCGGCGCGGCTTTTTCACTGCTGCCGCCGGAAAACGCCACCGGCAACTACGTCAAGGTGGTGCAGCGGGTCCCGGTGAAAATCGCCATCGACCCGGCCAGCGACCCGCAGCATCTGTTGCGGGTCGGTATGAGTGTCGTGCCGACCATTTTCACCGGCCGCAGCCTGGGGGACATCCTCGTTCACCTCAACCCATTTAACTGATTCTGGTTATGCACAATACTCCAGTAGGTTCACTCGTGAGCAGAGCGAGGGGGAAATCTTGGTGAATAACCTCCCTCTCCCTCGATGGGAAAGGGTTGGGGTGAGGGTGAATACCGGTCAGATGCCCCCTCCCCTTAATCCCCTCCCACAGTGGGGAGGGGGAATACTCTTTACCTTGAGTCACGTGCATCTCCAGATAACCAATTTGCCATGGAGACGCGGAGGGAAAGCTTGTTTATGTTTTTCTCAAATTTCAAAACCTATGTAAAAGGTTGGCATTTCTCTATGTCTCCATGCCACCCTGGTGGATTTGCGTTGTTATGACCGAAGTGAAACCCATCAATAAATGGCTGATCACCATCACCGTGATGCTGCCGACGATCATGGAGATCGTCGACACTTCGGTGGCCAACGTCGCCCTGCCGCACATGCAGGGGAGTCTCAATGCCGGCACCGACGAGATCACCTGGGTGCTGACCTCCTACCTGGTGGCCAATGCGGTCATTCTACCGATGACCGGCTGGCTCTCGCGGATGTTCGGCCGCAAGCGCTTTCTGATGACCTGCATCGTCCTCTTCACTCTCGCCTCGTTCTTCTGCGGCGCATCACCAAACCTCGGCTTCCTGATCTTTTTCCGCATCCTGCAGGGCGCCGCCGGCGGGGCGTTGATCCCCAACAGCCAGGCGATCCTGATGGAAACCTTCCCCCCGAAAGAACAGGGAATGGCTATGGCGATCTTCGGTATCGGCGCGATGTTCGGCCCGATCATCGGCCCGGCGCTGGGTGGCTACGTCACCGATCAGCTTAACTGGCGCTGGATTTTCTATATCAACTTTCCGATCGGGGTAATCGCCTTGATCATGGCTTTCGCCTTTCTGGTTGATCCGGAATACCTGCGCAACCGGCCGAAAATGACCATCGACTATTGGGGGCTGGCCCTGCTGGTGCTCGGTTTCGGTTCGCTGCAGATCGTTCTCGACAAAGGTCAGCAGGAGGACTGGCTGGATTCGGGCTTCATCATCGCTTTCGCCCTGGTCTCACTGGTTTCGCTGGTCGCGTTGGTGCTGGTCGAACTGCGCCACGAACACCCGATCGTCAACCTGCGATTGTTCAAGTATGTTTCCTATTCGGCGGGCAACTTCCTGATGTTCATCTTCGGCTTCTGCCTCTACAGCGCGATCATGCTGATCCCGCTCTTCCTGCAGACCCTGATGGGCTACGACGCGACCCTGGCCGGGATGGTCCTCGCTCCCGGCGGGGTGGTGACCCTCTGTACCATGCCCTTTGTCGGCGCGGCCCTTTCGCGGGGGGTCGAGGGGCGTTATATTGTTTTTTGCGGGATGTTGATCGGCGCCACGGCGATGTTCATCATGCAGGGTTTCACCCTGGAGGCGTCCTACTGGGATTTCGTCTGGCCGCGCATGGTCCTCGGATTGGGTCTGGGAATGATCTTCGTGCCGCTGACCACCACCACCCTGGCGGTGATCCCCAAACCGGAGATGGGCAATGCGACCGGCATGTATAACCTGCTGCGCAATATCGGCGGCAGTGTCGGCATCGCCGTCTCGGCGACCCTGCTGCAGCGCTTCAACCAGCTTTATCAGAACGTTCTGGTCGCCCACGCCAATCCGCTGAATCCGCTGTTTCAGGAGAAGCTTTCATCCCTGACTCATGCGGCCGTCGCCCGTGGCGTGCCGCAGAGCGAAGCGCAACACACCGCCCTGGCAATGATCTACGGGATGATCAGGCGCCAGGCCGGGATGCTCTCTTACAACCACCTCTTCTGGATACTCGGCATTGCTTTCCTCTCGGTCATCCCCTTTTTACTTCTGCTGCGCAAAGTTAAAGGAGACGCCCCGACAGGGATGCACTGAGTGAAAATACGGGATCGGATTGATCAGCTCTACTCTTGCGCAACCAGGTGTACATCCCGCTGCGGGAACGGGATGGAAATGCCGGCTTCGGCCAACCCTTTGTGAATCGCCAGGTTCACCCGGTAGAGGGTCTGAAAGTACTGTTTGGTCGGTACCCAGAAACGCAGACCGATATTGATCGACGAATCGGCAAAGGCCTCGATCCCGATCAGCGGCGCGGGTTCCCGGCAGATCTCGGCAAACCCGGCCAGCACCTGTTCCAGCACCTGGATAGCCCGCTCCGGGTCATCTCCATATGAAATTCCCACCGTTGTTTCGATGATCCGGTTTTCAAAGGAGTTGGTCAGAATTTCACCGACGATATGCTTGTTGGGGATGGTGATCTGCTCGCCGTCCTCGGTGGAGAGGATGGTCGCCGCCAGGCGGATTTCATCGACCACGCCGCTGACCCCCTGGACTTTAATCGTATTGCCAACCACAAACGGCCGGGTCAGGATCAAAGTCAGGCCTGAACCGTAGTTGGAAAGCGGCCCCTGGATAGCGAAACTGCCGCCGAAAGCCAGGGCGCCTAAAGCCGCAATAAAGGGCGCGATCGAGATGCCGAACTTGCCGATGGCGACGATGATGACGAAGGTCATCACCAGCAGCTTGACGCTGCTGGCGAAGAACCTCGCCAGAGTGATGTCGATGCTCCGTTTTTCGCAGACCCGCAGCACCAACCGCGACAACCAGCCGGATATTTTCAGGCCGACAACCAGGATAATCAGCGCGCCGATAATCTGAAAACTGTAATTGATAACGAACTCGGTCACCACATCGATGATTTTCTGCAAAGTTTCCAGTTCTGAGCCAAGCGGATTGATATCAGGGGTCATCACCAACCTCCAACACTGTGCAATGAATGGTTCTGCCAATTTGACAGAGGAAAAGACAACTAACCGGAATTTTATCAGATCCTCCTGCGAATACGGGCCAATTCACTTTTTTCCGAATCAAAGAACGACAAATGGATGCTTTTAAATTCACAGAATTTTCTATATTTCCTCCTTTCAACTTATGCCATGGCTTCAACTTCAATATATTTTATATCCGCGAAAATGTGCCGGTTTTCACGAAAAGTTGTTGACCTTCACCCAGACCTGTGGGATTTTACTTGTTCATTAAGCCTACAATTTCAGTAGTATTTGTTAGTGTTTCCGGTTCCTTCATTCTGTGCTGCGTCATGGTTGGAATGAAGGAGAATATGCCAATCCTCATCACCTTTTTAACGAGCCTCGAACAGTGCGCAACTTTTGGCTACGACTTTCCGGTTTTGCCGATCGTCGACACCTACTGGGGTACAGCTTATGTCTCTGCGCACTACAACTGTTCCTGCTTGTCTCACCGGCTTTTTCCGCAGAACAAGTTGCGGTTATCTATCCTGAAATTTCAAGTACTTACAAAGAAGTTTTTGATAAAATCCTCGCTGGCATCCAAACCCAGAACGGTTTCACGTTTCACCTCTATCCGTTGGCCAAAGACTTTAAAATTAACCAGTTGCACGACAATCTGCATACTGACCGGGTTGCCGGCGTTATCGCCCTTGGCAAACGCGGCTATCTGGCGGCTAAAAAACTACCGGGTGATCTGCCGACAGTCTACGGTGCCCTCCCATTGGTTCCAAACGGCATTTCCGGCATCAGCCTCTCGGCCGACCCGCAGAAACTGTTTCAACGCTTAAAGATACTGGTTCCGGATGCCAAACGGATATTTGTCGTCTACTCTCCCAACAGTAATGGCTGGCTGATGCCGCTCGCCGAACAGGCAGCGCGCAATATTGGCCTCGACCTTCAGACTTTCCCGGCGGACAACCTGCGCGATGCAATGCACCAGTACCGTCAGCTATTGCAGAATATCCATGGGCGCGAAAATACCATCTGGCTTCCCCTTGACCAGATTACCGCGAACGATGATGTCGTATTGCCGATGCTGCTGAGGGAGGCTTGGGACAAAGACCTGGTCATCTGTTCAAGCAAACCGTCACAAGTCCAGCGCGGGGCATTATTTTCCATGTATCCGGACAATTTCGGTCTGGGACAGGACCTGGCAAAACTACTGAACCGTCAGTTGACAAATAAAATCAAGGCCTCCGTCAAGCCACTGGGAAAATTACAAATTGCCGTAAATTTGCGCACGGCGGCCCATCTTGATTTGAGTTACAACCCGAATCAACAACAGGAATTCAACTTGACGTTTCCATCGCGTTGAGACTCGGTGACCATACGCCATGAATATTGTGAAAAGTATATATAAAAGGGTATCCGGCTTTCGCAGCCGACTGCTCTGGATTGTCTCTCTGGGGATTATCAGCCTGGCGCTCACCGCCTCGCTGACGACCGCCTGGGTGACCAGTAACAAAGCTGCGGAGGAGATGATCGCCCAGGGGTTGCAGATTGCTGACAGCCTTGCCGAACAGAGTGTTCTCGCCCTGATCTATGCAAGCCCGCAGAATGCCACGGAACCATTGAACACCATTATGAGTTTCCCCGGCGTGACTAAAGCCGGAATCTATCAGAACGATCGGCAGCCCCTGGCCCTCAAGGGAACCGAAAAACTTGCCTTGCCGAAAGACGATGATGGTCTGCCGACAGAACAGGCCAGGCTGATTCTTGATACGCCGATGGACTGGCATTTTGTCGCCCCGGTCATGACCAGAGGACCGAACAGCCCGCTCAATGACGAGGATACCCAACTTCAGCTCAACAACATCAGTGCAGAACGCCTGGGCTACGCCTACGTCGTAATGGACAAGTCAGCGCTTCACGACATGCAGGTCAATATTTTTCTGAACAATATCGTTATCGCGCTCTCCTTTGCCGTGGCACTGACCCTACTGATCAACTTTGGCATCGATCGACTGATCAGACCACTGTTCGAGCTGATCAACGTCATGGAGGTCAATGAGAAAGAAGGCACGGGAGTTTATGCCAATCTTGATGGACCGAAAGAGATCACTGACCTGGCCAAGGTTTTTAATCGGCTGATGAGCAGCATCAAGGAGCGCGACAAACGCTTGCGCGAACACGGAGAACGGCTTGAAGTCGAAGTTGCGATTCGAACGCGTGAGCTGGTAAAAGCACATGATGCGGCTCTGACCGCCAGTCGACATAAATCCGAATTTCTGGCCAATATCAGCCACGAATTGCGCACTCCCTTGCAGGCGATCATCGGCTATGCCGACCTGGTCAAAGAAGAACTGGACATGGAGGGGATGGAAGACAACGTCAAAGAACTGGAACTGGTCATCCGCAATGCCAACCGCCTGCTGGCATTGATCAACAATATTCTCGATATGGCGAAAATCGAGTCCGGCCAGATGCATCTGCATCTGCAGGCGACCGATCTGGAGCAACTCTTTGGCGAGGCGGGGGATACCATTAAACCGATCCTGAAACAGAACAACAATGAGCTAAAAATTTCAACTCGCGGACCGGTGAAAAATCTGCAGATCGATCGGGACAAGCTCTATCAGATTCTTCTCAACCTGCTGAGCAATGCCGGAAAATTTACCCGCAACGGCACCGTTGAGCTGAGTTCAGAGATTACCGACCGCCAGTTAAGCTTCAGCGTCAAAGATACCGGCATCGGTCTGGCCCCAGAGCAACAGGAAGTTATCTTTGAAGAATTCCACCAGGTTGATGGCAGCACCACCAGGGATTTCGACGGTACCGGCCTGGGGTTGGCAATCACCAGACGTTTTACCCATTTAATGGGCGGCAAAATCAGTGTCCAGAGTGAACTTGGCGCGGGAGCAACTTTTTCCGTGACCATACCTCTGCCGATCCGAACCGAAGCCGATTTTTCAAATCAGTCGATCGAGCAGCGCAGAGTTGCGCGACTGATCGAAAATATTTAGTGGAATTGGCCCTTTTAGCCAGTGCTGGAAATGACTTGTTTTACATACATTGCCCGTGAATTCAGAAGGGGGGGAAGGATCAAACAGCTGTACTGCAGGAGGCCACCTATGCCGAAATTATTAAGTAAGATCTTGTTTCTGACTCTTTTGTTGGTAATTCAAGGGGTGCCTGTCATCGCCGACAGCAACGATACGCTGATGCAGGCCAACGGCGATGATTTCGAGGCCCTTTACGGCGACGAGGAATTCGTCAGTATTGCGACAGGGGTGCGCAAGCCGGTCTACAAGGCACCGGCGGTGGCGAGTGTCATAACAGCAGACCAGATCAAGGCGATGGGTGCGCAAACGCTCGATGAGGTGCTGGAAACAGTGCCGGGATTGCATGTCGCCCCCTCCAGTCTGAACAGGTTGAATTCCATCTATTCCATCCGCGGCATTCATACCGGGGAAAACCCTCAACTTTTGATGCTGATGAATGGTCTGCCTTTCCCATATTTATACTCCGGAGGCCGCCCCCAAAATTTCCAATTGCCGATCGCTGCAATTGCACGGATTGAAATTCTCCGAGGCCCGGGTTCAGCAGTCTACGGCGCTGACGCATTTTCCGGCGTGATCAATATCATCACTAAATCCGCAAACGACATCAAGGCAACTGAAATTGGCGTACGGGTGGGATCTTTTAACAGCAATGACCTTTGGCTGCAGCATGGTGGTCGGATTGGCACAGCGGAAGTGATGTTTTCTTTGGAATGGCAAAAGGGAGATGGCGATCGGGACCGCGTTATCAATTCCGACCTTCAATCATTGTTCGACCCAGCGGTTTCCAATGCCCCCGGTCCACTGGAAACGCGATACGATGTCCTTGATATGCATCTCGAATTTAAATGGGGCAATTGGCGGTTACGCAACTGGTACTGGCGGCTGAAAGATGCCGGCGTTGGCGCTGGCGCTGCTCAGGCCCTTGATCCCACCGGCCATGATGATACCGACAGTAATCTTATCGATTTAAGTTGGCAGAATGATGAACTTGTCAAGAATTGGGAACTGGCGGCCAACCTGAGTTATTACTATTCCGACAGCAAAACCCATTTTGCGATTCTCCCTGCCGGCACCACCGTGCCGCTTGGCACTGATGGCAACCTGCTCTCCTACCCCCCTTTTACCCTGACCAACTTCCCTGATGGCCTGATCGGAAATCCAGAGATAATCGATCGGCACCTCGGCCTTGACTTTTCAGAAATATATTCTGGTTTTACCAGTCATCGAATAAGAATAGGAACCGGGTTCAAGCATCAGGAAGAAGATACCAGCGAATCAAAAAATTTCGGTCCCGGAATTACACCGGGAGTCCTGACCGATATCAGCAATACTCCCTATGTTTTTATGAGCGACACTAATCGAACCGTCTGGTACTTGTCGCTGCAGGACGAGTGGCAATTTGCCCCTGATTGGGAATTGACCAGCGGAATTCGCTATGACCACTATTCCGATTTCGGCGGGACACTGAATCCCCGGATCGCCCTGGTTTGGGCCACCAGATACAATCTGACGACCAAGCTCCTTTACGGCCGCGCTTTCCGAGCGCCTTCCTTTTCGGAACAGTTCGCAAAAAACAATCCCGTTGCGATTGGCAACCCGGATCTAGACCCGGAGACCATCGATACCCTGGAATTGGCCTTCGACTATCGCCCAACCTTTGACATTCAGACCAACTTGAGTATTTTCGGCTACCAGGCCAACGGCTTAATTGAATTTGTTCCCGATGACAGCGGGGTCTCCAAAACCGCTCAAAACGCACGGGATCAACGCGGCTACGGTTTCGAATTCGAGGTCTCCTGGGAGGTCAGTCATCAACTGAAACTGATCGGCAACTACGCCTGGCAGCATTCCGAAGATGTTGACACAGGGCATAGAGTTGCGGATGCGCCTGGGCAACAGCTGCTACTCGCCGCCAATTGGAAATTCCTGCCGGATTGGTTATTGCGCCCACAGCTGAATTGGGTGGCAAGCCGTCATCGAGCAACGGGCGACCCCCGTAGCGAAATCGACAACTACACCCTGGTCGATCTGACCTTACGACGAAGCAACCTCTGGAACGGTTTTGACTTGGCGGTTGCTGTACGCAACCTGTTTGACGAAGATGCGCGAGAGCCAAGTAGCCCAGTAATTCCTGAAGATTATCCGATGGAAGGACGAAGCCTCTGGGCAGAAGTGAGTTATAGGTTTTGATATGAAAATAAAAGAAAGAAAAGTAATCCGGCGTGCGGTCAAATTTGCCGAACGTATTGGCACCACGATCTGTTTTGAGCAGCCTGATAAGCATAACCCATTCCTTGCGACCGAGGTCCGGCTGCATGGTTATGAACAGCTGGCACTGATGGAAAAACGAAGTTATGTCGAGACGTTATTCCTGCTTTTTCAGGGAGAACTGCCACGTGTTGAACAATCGACCTTATTCGAACAACTCATGATCGCCTTGATCAATCCGGGTCCACGGCATCCTGCAACAAGGGCAGCGATGACGGCCGGTGTTGGCAGAACGGATGCCTCGCATATCCTCCCCATCGGTTTAAATATCCTCAGCGGGCAGCATCTGGGAGCTGGAGAAGTTGAAGCTGGCATGCATTTCCTGACCAAACATCTTCACACCGACCCGGCCGAAGTCGCTCAAAAATTGATTGGGGAAATCCCCGTCCCCCCAGAAGGGGATTGGAGACCCGCCCCCGGATTCGGAAGCCGTTTCGGCGGAGTCGATCCCATAGCAGCAAAAATAGCTGGCAAGCTGAATAAATTACCTGGGTCAGGGAACTCCCTTGCTTGGGCAGATATTTTTGCGAAGGAATTGGCAAATAATTGGGCGGGTTGGCTCACCACCGGTATCGCTGCGGCGACGTTAAATGATCTCGGCTTTGATTCACGAACAGGAGGGTGCCTGTACCAACTAATATGCGCTCCAGGCCTTCTTGCACATGGTCTGGAACTCAGCAGAAAATCGATTACGGCTATGCCCTTCCCTACTGACAGTCATTACATCATTGAGGAGAGTTAACGAATGCGGCACATAGAATACTGGGATAACTTTCGTAGCGTTATCAGAAGCCGTCGCGGAGGCTGGTATGCCGGCAAGGGTGTATTTAACTGCGGCTATGATATGATGCAGGATCTGGTCGGCAATGTTTCCTACATGCAGGTCATTATTTTAAATGCGACAGGTCGTCTCCCAGATCGTCGAATCGCAGACTGGTTCGAAGCTTGTCATATTTGTCTCAGCTGGCCAGATCCAAGGATTTGGTGCAATCACGTTGGAGCTCTGGGAGGCACCATGCGAACTTCCCCGGTTGCTGCAACCGTAGCAGGTTCATTAGCTGGCGATTCAATTGCTTACGGGCAAAAACCTTTTCAAGAAGGTCTGGAATTCATCCAAGCCGCAATGACGAAAAGTAAACAGGGCCTTTCCGCAAGAGAAATCGTTGCCGAAGAAATTGCTCGTCACAAAGGGAAACCCCGTATAATGGGATATGCTCGCCCAGTCGCAAAAGGCGACGAGCGAATCGAAGCCCTTGAACGGGTTGCCAAGAATCTGGAATTGCCAATTGGGGCGCACTTAGCGCTCGCCTATGAAATAGAAGAGGTATTATCGGAAGATTATGATGAAAGCATGAATATCAATGGCTACATGTCCGCGGTACTTTCAGATGAGGGCTTCACTCCTTTGGAAGTATACAGAATAACTGCCGTTATGATTTCAAGCGGGGTTACAGCTTGTTATGTTGACACATTTGAACGCCCCCCGGAAACGTTTCTGCCGATGCGTTGCGAGGATATCGATTACCAAGGATCCCCACCAAGAGATGTGCCAGAGACTAACAAATAGCGACTGAGCACATGGACAAGCAGTATATGCAGGAGAATAAATGATGACTTTAAAGGGCAAGGTGGCAATTGTCACAGGCAGTGCTGGAGGAATCGGCCGAGGAATAGCCGAAACTCTTGCATCTAGGGGAGTATTGGTCGTAATTACCAGTCGCACACAGGAAAGAGCCAAAAAAGTTGCTGGTGAAATCGCAGAGAAATATGGCTGTGCCAGTTACTGCTGCTATCAACTGGAAAGTCAAGATTCAGCAAAGAAGCTACTTGAAACGGTCATCAACCAACACCAGCGCGTCGATATCCTGGTTAATAATGCTGTCAGCCACCCGACTCTTCCGCCTGTTCCTCTTGAAGGAATTAATTACGAGTTGTTGCAGGCCGGGATTACCGCTAATCTGTCAAATGTCCTTTATTTATCCTCGCTGGCTCACGTCTATCTGAAAATTACCCGGGGTTGTCTCCTGAATATCGGTTCAGCTGTCACCAATAGAACCATGCTTGGCGTTCCGATGTACGCCATTGTTAAAGGAGCCATGTCACAAATGACCAAAACCCTGGCTGCGGAATGGGCAAAAGATGGAATCAGAGTGAACCAGATCAACCCTGGTTTGGTGGAAAGTGAAGCGCCTAAGAATATCGGTATTCCACCCGAAGTTTTTTCACACATGGTGGAGCACTACCAACTGTTTCATCCTCTAGGGAAAATTGGAACCCCCCAAGAGATCGGGGCTTTAGCCGGCTACATTTTGTCAGAAGATATTGCCTGGATGACAGGCACCATTATCGATATGGATGGAGGGTACTCTGTGCAGGGAGTTCCACTACCGGTATAAGTTCTACTTCAAAAAATCCGAGTTATCCTCACCGCCCCAGCGTCTTCATCCGCGCCCCCATCGGCGGGACTTCTTCCGGATCGATATGGACATCCAGCAGGGTCGGTCCGGGGTGGCGGCAGATCTTTTCGAAGTCGATGGCCATCAGATCCGCCGGGCTGGTGATCGTTATCCCTTCTGCACCCATCGCCCTGGCCATCAGGGCAAAATCGACCGGTGGCAGTTCATAGGCGATTTCTTCGGCGCCACCCAGACGCTGACCGTGCTTGACCATGCCGAGCGTCTGGTCATTCAGGATCACGAAAACCACCGGTAATTTCTCCTGCACCGCCACGGTCAATTCC